>Ga0214919_10001235_pt1 | contig 42464 bp, 37 predicted proteins | sample LL1503_MetaG_FD_177994 | JGI IMG/M metagenome (GOLD analysis project Ga0214919, IMG submission 177994) | Freshwater microbial communities from Lake Lanier, Atlanta, Georgia, United States - LL-1503 | ecosystem: Environmental > Aquatic > Freshwater > Lake | place: USA: Georgia | collected... | reverse complement strand
AATAGGATACTATTTTCATCTAAAAAAGGAAAGAGTTCTTTGTGCGATGTTGAATCTAAAATCATGTTTTTTATATAAAAGGATTGCGTCACTCTCTTATTATTTATCAATTCCTCCCATTGAATAATTTTACATTTACAACTTGCGTTTTCTAAAGTATTTGTTTTTTCTAATAAATTTCTAAGCCCCCCTATTTTTTTATACACTTCTCGAATACCAATTATTTTATTATTTTTTCCATAATCAAAATTCCAAGAAGCTGAAATGGATGTTATTAAAGAATCTTTAGTAAGCTCTAAGAGACTGTGTCTTGGCGATTCTACAGAAACACTTCCATCTTCTTTATTTGCATTATTGGGCTCATCTATTTTAGAAAAAACGGAAACAATATTTTGAGATTCAAATTGTGCAAAGCCAATATGATTAAAGCTTGCGCCGTATCTTTTATAAATAAAATAACCGTCTTTATATTTTAATTCAACAATATTGGGCACTATTTTATGATATCTATCTATATCAGAAACTCTTGCTTGGGGCGAGCCTGTATAACAAATCCAGGTACCCTCTAGTTTTTCTATTTCTTGATGAGTTACCTTATGGGGTAAAATATTTAAATCTTTTTTTAAGGTTGATAATTCATTTTTTTTATTAAAAAATAATTTAGTAATCACGGTTGCGCCAATTATAATTATTGCAAACAGCAAGAGTATAAAAGGAAGTATCTTTTTATTAAAATAGCCCCCTGCTTTGTTTTTTTCCAGCCTTACAATTTTCAACTTTAAATCTTGATTCTCTTTTATTAAGGAATAACTGTCCGATTTGATGGTGCTATTTATAATTTCTTCTAAACCTGAATCACTTGGATTTTCCTTAAAAGCCTTTTTACTTTTTTTATATAAATAGATATAGCAGGCATCCACCATGAAATTTCTTGGATTTCCTACTAGGCCAATAAGCGCATCCTTTAGTTGCCCCCCTGTAATATCATATTTTCTAAAGGGGAAACCCACTTCTTTTATCCTAGTATCCTTTTCATATACATCATGTCCGAATTCCTCGTTGGTATAGGGTAGCTGATTGCTAATATCACTTAATGTAATAGCCAACCCCTCATAGTTTTTTCTATTCGTATTTTGAATAACCTCTTTGCCGCTTTCCAGCTGATATTTTTCTATACACTTATTTAACAAGTATATAATTTCTTCACGACCGCTTTTAATCATAACTACATGATTATTAATTAAATATAGAATTTCGGAAATTAATTTATGGTTTCTGAATACCCCTTACAAATTTACAAATTAATCTAACACACTATTTTTCTACAATTCTAAGTTAATCAAAATAATTTACAACCATCAATTCACGGTTGCTTGAGTTTTAATTTTAAACCCAAAATCTATATGAAAAAAAAGCTAATAGCCTTTTTAAGTCTTTGTTTGTTCTTTTCCATTTTAACCATGACCGCTTTTGCGCAAGGGGCCAAAATAGAGCCTACTAAAACGTTCAAGGGTGTGGTTTTAAATGCCAAAGACAATAGCCCCTTAGAAAATGTAACTATTAAAATAGTAAATGCTAAAAAGGGCGCCATTACAAAACAAGATGGTACTTTCTCCATTCAAGTAAAAGGAAACGAAAAAGTTGAATTTAGCAGGGTTGATATGATTAGCCAAATCATTCAATTAAAAGAAACTAGTAATATTATTTTGTTACAAGAAGCCGAAAATAATCTTAACGACGTTTTGGTAATCGCCTATGGTAATCAAAAACGTAAATCATTTACAGGAGCTGTGGGTACTATTAAAAACACGACCATTGAAGGTGCTCCCAATTCATCAGTACAAGAAACACTACAAGGTAATGTGGCAGGGGTTCAATCTACCAACGCTACAGGCCAGGCTGGAGGGGTTCCTCAAATTAGAATAAGAGGTATTGGATCTATCAACGCTTCAGCTACACCACTTTATATTATTGATGGTATACCAGTAGTAAGTGGAGATATTTCAGGACTTAACAGTAATACTATTGCAGGTTTAAATGCCAATGATATTCAGACAATGACGATTTTAAAAGACGCCTCTGCAACTTCATTATATGGATCTAGGGCTGCCAATGGTGTAATATTAATCACTACCAAAGCGGGTAAAGCGGGTAAAACCAAAATGAACTTTACGTATCAAAAAGGGTTTAATAATAATACATTAGCGCCTGAACAAAAAACATTAAACACAGAACAATATATACAATATTATAAAGAAGGCTGGATTAATGCAGGTAAACCAGAATCTTCCTTTGATTCATTATTAACCGCTAACGGTGTTAGTCGTTCTGTCAACACCGATTGGTTTAATGAGATTCTAAGACAAGGACAATACACGCAATACAATTTAAATGCGAGCGGCGGTAATGAAAAAAATACATTCTTTGTTTCGGGTAGTTATTATAAGTCTGATGCTACAACAAAAGGAATTGATTATGATAAAGCAACTTTTCGTCTGAACTTAAATACTGAAATTAATTCCAAATTATCCTTAAAGTCAGGCTTTAGCGGAAGTTTTCAAAGAACTAGCAACTTCTTAGGGGGAAGTTATTATGGAAATCCTATTAGAGCCATGTATCGTTTAGCTCCGTGGTTGCCAGTATATAAATCCGATGGAACTACTTATGAATTGGGTTATAATAGCGGTTACAATCCAGTAGCAGTGATTGAAACCACCAAGCGAAATGCTAAAACCTATAACTTTTCTGCATTTACTTCAGCGAAGTATGAAATTGTAAAAAATCTAACTTTTGAAGGTAATTATGCATTGGATTTTAACCACGCTTTTAAAAGTATTTTTTATGATCCAAGAGTAGGTAACTTATATGTTGCGGTAGGAGGTGCTATTGAAAATTATACGCAAGATATTACGAATTGGGTTGCTACAAATATTGTTAGATATAAAAAAGTATTTAACAATAAACATGATTTTGAAGCTTTTGCAGGGTATGAAGCTCAAAGAAGAAGCGATGTAGATATTAGCATAGAAGTAAATGGCATTGCTCCAGGAACTACCACTCCAGCAGGAGGATCTAGCCCTGTTACTACTACGGGAACTGGAACAGGGAACAGCCTTATTAGTAAATTTTTAAATACTAATTATACTTTTGATGATCGCTTTTTTATATCAGGTTCAATACGTGAAGATGCCTCATCAAGATTTGCAAAGAACTTTAGAAATGCCACTTTTTGGTCTACTGGTGCGGGCTGGAATATACATAACGAATCTTTCTTTAAACTGAATTGGTTGAATGAATTTAAATTAAGAGCAAGTTATGGTTATACGGGTAACCAAGGTATTGATAACTTTGAATCACAAGGATTGTATGGAGCAGGAAGTGATTATAATTTACAATCAGGCTTAAGCTTAAATCAGTTAGCGAACGATAATTTAACCTGGGAAAAAAATATTCCATTAAATATTGGACTTGATTTTTCTGTTTTAAAGGGGCGTATTACAGGTTCGGTAGAATGGTATAATCGTAAGAGTAGCAATCTATTAATTAGTCAATCTATTCCAAGTGTAAATGGTGTTACTAGTGTTACCGTGAATAATGGTGCCATGAAAAATACAGGGATAGAAATTACTCTTTCCTCTGTTAATATTGCTCCTGCTAATGCAAGAGGATTTAAGTGGGTGACCGATTTTAATTTCACCACTAATAAAAATACCTTAACAGAAATTGATTCTGCTTATGCAGGAAATGCCGCTTACTATAGAAAAGTAGGAAATGATTTTTATACTCATTATCAAAGAGGGTATGCGGGCGTCAACCCTGCTAACGGGGAGGCTTTATGGTATACATCTGCTTCTATGGACTCAACCACAAACGTATTTACAACAGCATTGCCTAGAATTCCTCACGGAAGCTCCTTGCCTAAGTTTTATACAGGTATGACTAACACCTTTTCTTATCATGATTTTAAATTGAGTTTCCAATTGTATGCCTATTGGGGAAATACCATCTATGATGAATATGGATATTTACAAAAGACAGATGCTAATTTGGGTTTTTCCGATCAAAGTAATGGATTGAGTAAATACGAGTATGCAAGAAGATGGACAACGCCAGGACAAATCACAGACGTGCCTAAGCCTGTTTTCCTGGGTACACAATCTTCAGCAGGTAGTTATGAAAGTTCCAGATTTTTATATGATGGAAGTTACATTAGATTAAGAGATATCACACTTTCTTATAATCTACCAAAATCATTTTTAAATAAAAGAAAATTAAGTTCTGCTAGAGTGTATGTTAGAGGACAAAACTTATTTACTTATACAGTAGATAAAAGATTTAATACCGATCCTGAAGTATCCGTTGACGGCACTATGTCACAAAGGCCACCGGTGTTTAACACTTTATTATTTGGCTTAGACATTAATTTTTAATTTAAAATAATTTATTTTATGAAAAATATATATATAAAATCTTTACTTATTCTTAGTGTAACGCTATTTGCATGTAATAAAGAATTTCTAGACATCAAACCACAACAAAGCGTATTGACGCAAGATGTTTTTTCAAGTATACCCACTTCTAGAGCTGCAGTAAATGGGTTGTATTCATTAATGCAGTCCTATAGTTATTATGGAAGAGACGCAATGGTCATTCCAGAAGTTATATCTGATAACATGACTCGAAGTGTAAAAACCGGAAATAGATATACCGGTATGAACACAATGACGCACACAGCTACCGATGCCAACGTGAGTCGTATGTGGTCTCAAATTTATAGAGTGGTAACCAATGCCAATGCAATTATTGCTAATGAAGAAAATATAAATAAAGCGGCTTCTTCATTACAAAAAGAAGAGGCAGCACAATTGGTGGGCGAGGCTTATGCGGTGAGAGCGCTTGCTTATTTTGATTTGGTTAAGTTTTTCGCTAGACCTTTAAAATTTACTGCAGATGGATCTCATCTTGGCGTTCCTCTAGTTTTACAACCCATCACATCTATTACTGAAATTGTATATCCTGCTCGAAATACTGCCAAAGAAGTATATGATCAAATCAATTTAGATATCAATGAAGCTTTAAAAAGACTTCCTGCTACAGGGAATGTTATCAATGATGGCGTTGTAAACAATGCATTACAAAAAATTAGATTTAATAAATTATCAACACTTGCCTTAAAAGCAAGAATTGCTATATTTAAAGAAGATTGGCAAGGTGCAATAGATGCTACCAATTTAGTGATTGCGTCAGGAAAATATAGTTTATATACTTATGGTTCTATGGTTCAAGATTTTAGAACTCAAAATAGCACAGAGTCAATTTTTGAAGTATCCAACAACACGAACGACAATGCAGGAACGGATTCTTATGCTTACTTATCAAGTCAATTTGGTTACGGTGAATTATTGGGAACCAAGCAAACCATGAATAGTAAAAGTACAGGTACTACCTTGTCTACCTTTAAGGGACTATATGACTGCTACTCTAATACAGACGTTAGACGCGTGTTTTTAACACTTGGCAATAGAAATTCTTTAGGAGGCGAAGTAAATGTTCCATTATGTACTAAATATGTAAACATCTCTACCTTTTTGGAGAATATAAAAGTTTTAAGACTTTCTGAAATGTATTTGTCCAGAGGTGAAGCATTGGCAAGATTGGCCGTTTTAAACAATGACGCTAATTCATTAACTAGCGCACTAGTAGATATTAACTTAATAAGAAAATCAAGAGACACCGCATCTACTACTAAACCTTTTGCAGCCTCTTTGCTTACGGTACCTCCTACAGGAGCCATTACTGCAAAAGCATTATTAGACAGTGTGATTGTTGAAAGAAGAAAGGAGTTTGCACTTGAGGGTCAAAGAATCTTTGATTTAAATAGAACTCAAACGGATTATGTGAAAATAAATTCAGCAGGAAATAGTACTTCAAGACTAATTCAATATACAGCTACCACCAGTAGTTATTATTATAGAACTATTTTACCTATTCCGGTGACTCAGGTTCAAAACAATCCTAAAATGGTTCAAAATCCAGGCTTTTAATTTTACATTTAAAGAATGAATCCTTATAGTTTTAAAAAAATATTTTTTGCAACTCTGTTAATATTGGCTTTAACCGAAGGAAGGGCCAATATTAACAGAGATACGGTTCGGGTATTGTTTGTTGGCAATAGCTATATATATTATAACAACTTACCACAAATGGTATCCCTGCTTTCGGATAGTCTAAACACGAAAATTATTTGTAAAAAATCAACTTATGGCGGTTCTACCCTGGGAGATCATTGGAACAGTCGAAAAGGATTGCGTACTCGACAAATTTTAGAAGAACAAAAATTTGATATTGTAATTATTCAAGACAATAGCATGTGGCCGCTTGAGCATGCAGATAGTGTATTCATGTTTGGTAAGTTATTGTGTGATTTAATTAAATCAAAAAATGCGGTCCCTTATTTATACAATACTTGGTCTAGAGAGGCAACACCCGAGACACAAGGCGCAATTAATAAAGTATATCAACTTTTAGCTTCAGAAACGAATGCTGTATTAGTTCCTATTGGCGATGTTTGGGCGGAAGCAAAAAAACAAAAACCAGATATTCAATTGTATTTCAATGATGGATCACACCCATCTGCTTTAGGCACTTTTTTAATTGCATTAGGGTTTGTTAAAAAAATTACGGGATCTATTCCTGTAAAATATGCCACTGTATATAATTATCCCGCTATAGATAATGAAAGCATCAGGTTGATGCAGGTTTCAGAAAAGGAGATTGCTTTTTGTAGCACCCTAATTAATAATATTTTAAAATAGACTTCTTGAAACATATTTATAAAAACCTGACTTTCTGGGTACTACTTGCTATTGCTAGCGGTATTTTATTGGGATATCTTTCTCCAGCTTCTGGCGTAGCGATGCAACCCTTGGGAAAATATTTTATAGACCTTGTTAAATTGTTTATTAATCCTATTATATTACTTACTATTATTTTGGGTATATGCGGGATGAGTGATTTAAAAAAAGTAGGAAAGATAGGCGGTAAGGCGCTCCTTTATTTTGAAATTGTTACAACGATAGCATTAATTATTGGCGTGGTAGTAGCTTATACGATTCAACCAGGAGGAAGTGTAGACATATCAAATATCGAAAAAGCTGATATTACAAAGTACAGCAAAGGAGCAGCAGATTTTTCTTGGATTTCTTTTTTCAAAAGCAATATTACCATACAAGTATTATTATTGGCTGTAGTTTCTGGTATTGTAATTAGCAAATTAAAACAACGCCATTGGATTGTTTCTAAAATTACATGGCTTAGCAAATATGTATTTAAGGCTTTACATTTCGTAATGTATCTCGCACCCATAGGGGCTTTTGGAGGGATGGCTTTCACAATTGGTAAATATGGAGTGGCAACATTGCTACCCCTTATGAAATTAATGGCAAGTGTGTATATCACTATGTTTATTTTTATTGTGGTGGTATTAGGTTTGATTTTAAAATATTGCAAAGTGAATATTTTTTCTTTCTTGAATTATATCAAAAAAGAAATCCTAATTGTTTTAGGTACCTCTTCCTCGGAAGCGGCACTGCCTTCTTTAATTGAAAAATTAGAGACAATGGGTTGCGATAAATCGGTGGTGGGTTTAGTAGTGCCTACCGGCTATTCCTTTAATTTAGATGGCACTTCTATTTATTTATCTATGGCTGTTATTTTTTTAGCACAAGTATTTAATGTGCATTTAACTTGGGAACAAATATTTTCAATCATTGGAATATTAATGATCACTTCAAAAGGAGCAGCAGGCGTTACCGGTAGTGGATTTATTGTATTAACTTCTACGCTTACAGCGATTCATGTGATACCCGTGGAAGGTTTGGCTTTGTTATTGGGAGTCGACAGATTTATGTCTGAAGCCCGCGCTATCACTAACTTTATAGGGAATGGGGTGGCGACTATATTTTTATCACATACCGAAAAATTACTGGATTCATCTAAAATGCATAAAGCATTTACGAAGGATTCTAAATTAGATAGTTTTTAATTATTCTGCTTCAGCAACTACTTCTTTTACTTCAGGGATCATTCTTTTCATCATGCCTTCAATACCGGCTTTTAAAGTCACCATGGAAGAAGGGCATCCGCTACAAGAACCTTGTAACATTAAATTCACGACGCCATCATTATAACTTTTAAATTGAATAGCACCACCATCCATTTCAACGGCGGGCTTCACGTAGTTTTCTAATAATTCTTTCACACGTTTTACAATATCATCATCATCTGCGTGCACCGTATTCGTAGCTTCTTGTTTTAATTTTGCAACCTCTTCCTCATTCACTACCACACCGCCATTTTCTAAATATTCTTTTAAAAATGTTTTTATAGTAGGGATCACATCCTGCCAATCATCCGTATCAGCACTTTTGGTTAAAGTGATAAAATTACTAGCGATAAAAACGCTTTTAATAAAAGGAAAACTAAATAGTTCTTTAGCTATAGGGGACGCCACTGCCAAACTTTCGTCTGCAACATCTAAGCTTTTTCCAGGGTACAATAGTTTGTTAGCCACAAACTTCATGGTTTCTGGATTAGGAGTCATTTCGGTGTAAATGCTTACAATGCTGTTGCCTGTAGTAATCATATCAAATAGTTTTAACGCGTTCAGGCACAAAAATAATCAAAATAGATAGCTATCTTATGTTATTGTGGGGTATTCGGCCTTATTTTTCCGATATCGAAAGACGAATTAGGAGGGAATAATGCTCAATTTGGCATAATTCAACATAATTTTCTTCTCCCCGTTTTTATCAAACAAGATGGTTGCAATGGGATTATGCGCCGAACCTTCAATTTCTTTAATCACCCCAAACCCAAATTTTTGGTGCTCAATTTTCATACCTGCCTCTAAATCGGTAGGGTCGGCAGGGGTGAAGTTTTCCGAGGGAATATGATTTTTATTTAAAGTACTAGGCGGAACTACCGGCATATAACTAGGCTTGGATCCAGCAGGTTTTTTACTTTCTACTGGTCGTTGTTCATTCCATCCTTTGGTATTACCACCATGCATTCTGTCGTAAGCGCTGCCCCAACCAGAGCTTTGGTTACGCGCGCCACCGCCCGCACTGGATTTATCTAGCTTTTCCTCAGGCATTTCATCTATAAATCTACTTGGATCATTTTGAACTAATTGTCCAAATCGATATCGTGAGTTCGCATAACTTAACCATAAATGTTTTTTAGCACGTGTAACTGCTACATAAAATAATCTTCGCTCTTCCTCTAATTCTTCTCTAGTATTCACACTCATGCCACTTGGAAATAAGGTTTCTTCCAAGCCTACAACAAACACACATGAAAATTCAAGTCCCTTTGCAGCATGCACAGTCATTAGTTTTACCGAATCTGCTTCATCTTTATCATTATCTGCATCGGTAATCAACGTAATTTGTTGTAAATAAGACCCCAAGCTTTTATCACCATACTCTCCATCGTCATTGCTAGGGCTTTCGGTCCACTCTTTAATAGAGTTTAATAATTCCTGTATGTTTTCATAACGCGCTAATCCTTCGGTGGATTTATCGTTAAATAATTCTTTTACAATATTGGTATGCTTACCTACTTGAACTGCGACATCGTATGCATTATGTTTGGTGAGTTGATTTTGAAAATATTTAATCATCGTTACAAACTCTTCAATAGCAGTTAGTGTTCCTGCTTTAAAACCAAACCCTTTTGCTTTTTCAAGCACTTCAAAAAAGGTAATATTATTTTCACTAGCTAATACCAAACATTTTTCAATAGTAGTTTTTCCAATGCCTCGAGTGGGATAATTAATAATTCTTTTTAATCCTTCTTCATCCTTCGTGTTGACGATAATACGCAAGTATGCGATATAATCTTTGATTTCCTTTCTTTGATAGAAGCTAAGCCCACCATAGATCTTGTAAGGAATGCCACTACGTCTTAAGCTTTCCTCAAAGGATCTACTTTGTGCGTTGGTTCTATATAAAATTGCAAAATCATTATTATAAAAATGGTTTCTTAATTTATTTTCTTGAATGGCATCTGCCACAAACTTTCCTTCATCATTGTCGGTCATCGTGCGCACCAACTTTATTTTATCTCCTTCTTCATTTTCGGTCCACAAGTTTTTGGGAATTTGTCCTTGATTATTTTTAATCACATGATTGGCCACTTCTAAAATAGAAGCACTGCTTCGATAGTTTTGTTCCAGTTTCACCAACTTCACATCATCATAATCTTTTTGAAACTGTAAAATGTTTTCGATGGTTGCTCCACGGAAACTATAAATACTTTGCGCATCATCACCTACGACACAAATATTTTCATGTACTGCCGCTAATAGTTTTGCAATTTGATATTGCACCGGATTGGTATCCTGATACTCATCTATTAACAAGTATTTAAACTTATGTTGATACTTGTGTAATACTTCTGGAAAGTCGCGCAATAGCTCATGCATTTTGAAAAGTAAATCATCAAAATCCATGGCACCGTTTTTAAAACATCTGGCAACGTAAGCCGCATAAATTTCTCCAATAGCGGGACGCTTAGACCTTGCGTCTTCTTGTTGAACAAAAGTATTCATCGCATATTCCACGGGACCCATTAATGCGTTTTTAGCAGAGGAGATTCTATTATGTACAATATTGGGTTTGTAATGTTTATCGTCTAAGCCCATTTCGTTGATAACCGCTTTCAGAACCGATCTAGAGTCGTCGGTATCATATATGGTAAAGCTTTGTGGGTAGCCTAATTTAGCGGCCTCACTTCTTAATAAACGTGCAAATACGCTGTGAAAAGTGCCAATATATAAATTACGTGCCTCACTGTTGCCTAATATTTTTTCAACACGCTCTTTCATTTCCTTAGCAGCTTTATTAGTAAACGTAAGTGCTAAAATGTTGAAAGAATCTACACCGCTATGCATTAAGTGAGCAATACGACTAGTCAATACTTTTGTCTTTCCACTTCCCGCTCCGGCAATAATCATTAAAGGTCCGTTAATGTGTAATACGGCTTCCTGTTGACGATCATTTAATCCATTCAAATATGCTTGCATGCAACGAAGATACGGTGACTAGCTTCATTTTAATGCCTTGGGGAAAACAAGTTTCATAAAAAAAACCCTGCCTTTTGAGACAGGGTTTTTTCGAACAAAATGATAAGAACCGTTTTTATAAAATCATTTTAAGATTTTAATGGGCGCTTATTTTCTTTCTAATAATTTAAAGAATTGATCTAATTGAGGTAAGATCACAATTCTAGTTCTGCGGTTAGCCGCTCTGTTTTCGGGAGTATCATTAGCAACCACCGGCATGTATTCACTACGTCCAGCTGCAGTCATACGTTTTGGATCGATACCATATTTTTCTTGTAAAATTCGAACAATAGTAGTTGCGCGTTTTACAGACAAGTCCCAGTTGTCTTCCATTAAATTACCCGATCCCAATAATTGTTTAGAATCGGTATGACCTTCTACTAAAAATTCAATAGCAGGTTGTGCAGCTAATACTTTTGCTACTTTACCCAATACCACGTTGGCTTTGTCTGTTACCGTAAAGCTTCCGCTTTTGAATAATAATTTATCCGAGATATCAACATATACGACTCCTTTTTCTACTTTAATATCGATGTCTTTATCATTTAAATCACCAATCGCACCTTTTAAGTTCATCACCAATGCCATGTTTAAAGAATCCTTACGAGCCATAGAACCTTGTAAATCTTGGATGTACATATCCTTGGCACCAATGTTTTCTAATGACTTTTTGATACTTTCAGCTTGAGAGCCAGTCACCACTGACATATCTTTTAATTGATTTAAAACGACATTGTTATTAGATTTTAAAAAATCAATTTGTTTGTTTAAATCATCTATAGTGGACTGTAAAGATTTTGATTTGAAAGCATTTTTATCTTGTTCCGCTTTTGCTTTTGTAATCTCATCTTGTACATCACGATATTTTCCTTGTAATTCAGCATAAGCACCATTTAACTGACCATACTTGGCTTCTGCTTCTTGTAATTTTTTAGGGCTAACACAAGAATAAGCACCAAGACATAACACTGCAAGCGCTAAAAAAATTTTACTTTTCATACTGTATCTGTTTTTATTAGTTTAAATAAATTAGCCAACGGCTATTACAAAAATAAGAATATAGTTTAGAGTCCAAAAACAAATTTGAAAAATCAGCATTTCCTTAACATTCAATATCGGCAGTAATGCCATATTCTGGGATGTAGCCTTTAAAATCCTTGAAAAAGTCGATGATTTTGCGCTTGTCCGCATGTTCGTCGTCGCTTAACATAAAAGGTTCTGCAAAAACCACCTCTCTTTTGAAAAAACCCAACCCCACCATCACCACAGGTACATTTGCTTTTTTGGCAATATGATAAAAACCAGATTTTAATTTATATACTTTTTTTCGAGTGCCTTCGGGAGATAAAGCCAAATGAAAGCTTTCGTTTTCATTGAATTTTTGAACGACCTGATCCACTAGGTTGTTATTCGTGGAGCGATCCACGGGAGAGCAACCTAAGGAATGTAATATCCAGCTAAACGGAGGTATAAAAAGCTCCTTTTTGCCTAGAAATCGAAGAAACTCAAAATGCATTTTTTTGCGTATCGCTAAGCCTAAGAAGAAGTCACTACTATGCGTATGCGGGGCTACAATGTATACCGCCTTTTTTAAATAGAATGGAAATTCACCTTTAATTCTCCACCCCTTCACCGTAAAAAACCACCACACTAATAATTGATGCATAAAATAATATACCTAAAGATAATTCATCCCATTTAAAATAGGAGTGATTTGAATCACTTAATTTATGAATAAATAAGGGCACATCTTCATGCTCAAAAACAAAATAATAGGAGAAATAATTATACTATTGTTTGTATCAATATTTGTGCATTTTCTTCAGCATCTACTTTCTCGCATCCTATTTTTTGCACACTCAACTTAGGCTGCGTAGTAGCTTGTGAAAACTTAGCATACCAGCGATCATAATATTTTAATAAAATATCAAATGCTGCTTTTATTTTTTTCTCTTCTAAAAATTGCAAAGCGTTTTTGGTTTCTAATCCACCCAATCTTTTTTGAATCCTAATGGTTGCTTCTTGTAAACCTTGCAGCTCTAGGGATCCATAGGCTTCCACAATAAAATTTAATCTTTCTTCAAATGGAATTTCTAAAAAATAACAAGTACTTGCGCGCATTTGTTTGAATAGTTCTGTAGGAACAATAACAGTACCAATACGTTGACTTTCATCTTCTATCCAAATACTATGGACGGCTTGAGGTAAATTAATTTGTTCTTGAACTGATTTCCATAAAGCTTCTGCTAATTTATTTTCAAAATGTTCTTGTGTGGGTTGTGTGGGTTGTCCCAATGCTCCAAAGGAAGAACCTTTGTGATGCGCTAAACCCTCTAAATCTATTATAGATTGTTTTTTATTTTTTAAAGCGTGTAAAATTTCTGTTTTACCGGAACCAGTATAGCCCCCCAATACTTTTAAATGATAGGGGATATTAAATTGTTGTAGCACCCAATTTCGATAGCCTTTATAGCCTCCCACTAATTGCATGACTTTACAACCGTATAAATCCAAAAGCCAAGCTACTGCTGCACTTCGCATGCCCCCTCTCCAACAATGAACAATCACCGCAGGTGGATTTTTTCCTGCTTCTTGTTTTTCAGCAATCCATTTTTCCACTTGTTCAATCATGGCAATTTGCTTTTGAGCAAAAAACGGAATCCCTACTTTGATAGCATCTGCACGACTTTGTTTTTTATAAGTGGTTCCCACAATGGCGCGCTCTTCATTGCTAAATAGAGCCAGTGAATAAGCACCAGGAATATGCGCATGTTCAAATTCGCCGGGACTTCTTACATCAATAATAATGTAAGGATCCGTTGAGCTACGCTGCTTCAATTTTATAAAATCAGTGATAGAAATTTTTTGAATCGCCATTAGTATAAAGATAGCTTCTTTAATTGCATTATTAAAGCTTCCTGACTCATTTCCTCAAAAGGGGGAAGAGTATAATTAAACGCATGGGCAGTATCTATTGCAGTAGTCACATTAAAATTTTCTTGTTCATAGCAAATGGCCCATTTTTTATCCTGCCATTGCTTTCCTAAATATTGCTGTTCGGTTTGTCCGGGTGTGGGTACTACAATTAATTTTTTTCCAAAGGGAATGAGTTCCATTAAGCTGGTGTAGCCACCTCGACAAATAATATATTGGGCTTTTTGAATTTGAAGCGCTAAATCTTTTCCTGATAAATGACTATATAAAATACCGTGTTCCGATTTTTGTTGTTGTGGGTGCAATGGCCTACCACCCACTATCACAAAGGGTTTGCCCGTTTGGTTTCCTTGTTCCCAAAGTATTTTTTCAAATAGACTTCTTTGTGGTTCGGGCCCTGATACGATTCCTAAAAAGGGTATTGGTTTTGCTATCACTTCACTATTAATATCACTATTAACATCACCTAAGTTTGTACTAATATTTTGATGCAGTCTGGATAAGCATCCCATATACCATAATGGCGTGGAAGGTAATTTTGCGGGGTGAGATAAAATCCCCGCTAACCCATTGCCTGATTCCATATCAGGAATCCAAACAGCTTTAAATTTATGAAACCAACGATATTGAAATTTCTGAAATAATAAAGTGGACCAAGTATAAGGTGTCTGCAGATTAAGTTGATGGGTGATAAAAACGGAAGTAATATTTTTATGATAAAACCCAAAACGATTATCTGAAATAATAAAATCAAAATGAATTTGTTTTGCTTTTTGTTTCAACCAAAAATATTCATACACTGCACTAAAAATAATTTGTGGTGTTTGCAATAGCATGGCGAGATTAAACCAACTTTTTCTTTGAGTATATTTAATTCGATAACCCCGTAAGGTTAAAAAATGAGCATCTGGAATTGCTTCTTGTAAGATGACTTGATGATGGCCCTCTGTGGCGATATATATGTTGTACCCCAGCTGCTGCAAGCTTTGTATAAGTGGAATGCACCTGGTGGCGTGTCCCAATCCCCAATCAATGGGTGAAATACAAATATTGCCTCGTTTCATAAAGCACTAATTTAGTCATTATTGTACATGTATAAAACGTAAATTTGGTAAAACGTATATTGTCCATTTAATTTGTGATTCATGCCATTACTTTCAAAAGATAAATCTATCGCTTTTTATGCAGCACTCGTTTCCTTTGGAACCTATGTGTTTATTTTTGGATTTAGAAAATCATTTACCGTATGTACATTTGACGGAATGACTTTTGGCCCTATTGCCTACAAGACTGCATTGGTAATTAGTCAAATGTTAGGTTATTTGTTGGCAAAGTTTTATGGCATCCGATTTATTTCTGGTATGCAAAAAGTGAATCGTTATAAAATCATTTTTTTATTAACAGGCATTGCCTGGGCCGCTTGGCTATTGTTCGCCGTGGTGCCTGCACCGTATAATGTAGTGTTTTTATTCATCAACGGTTTTCCGCTAGGAATGTTATGGGGCGTGGTTTTCTCTTATGTAGAAGGAAGAAGAAGTACCGATTTTATTGGAGCTGCTTTAGCCGTTAGTTTTATATTTTCTGCGGGTTGGGTAAAGTCAGTCGGTGGTTGGTTGATGCTACAATTTCATATATCAGAATTTTGGGTACCTTTTTGCACGGGTCTGGTTTTTGCATTACCCTTAGTGATTTGTGTATATGGTTTAGAAAAAGTACCTCCGCCTTCACCCGAAGATGAATTACTGCGCGCGCAACGTATTCCTATGACAGGCGCAGATCGCAAATCTTTATTGTTACAGTACTTACCGGGCATCATTGCGTTTGTAGTAATTTATTTATTTGCAACCATCTTTCGTGATATCCGCGATAATTTTTCGGCAGATATGTGGAAGGAAATGGGATATGGATCTAAACCCGAAGTGTTTACTCAAACCGAAATTCCTATCACCATTTTTATTTTGATATTAATGGGCGCGGTAGTTGTTTTAAAAAATAGTTTTAAGGCGCTCATGGTGGCGCATGTATTTATCTTGTTTGGATTTATTATTGCTGGCACCAGTACTTATTTTTTCACGCATCAATTGCTGGCGCCCTTTTGGTGGATGTTATGGGTGGGCTTAGGTTTGTATTTAGTATACATACCTTTTAACTCCATTTTCTTTGATCGATTGATTGCCGCCTTTTCCATGAAAGGCAATGTGGGCTTCTTCATCTACCTGGCCGATTCGGTGGGTTATGTAGGAAGCGTAGGCGTCATGTTGTTTAAAGAAGGAATGAAAGTGCAATTAAAGTGGACACAGTTTTTTTCCCAAAGTGTGATGATACTTTCTTTGGTGGGTGTCTTTATAACCTTGTATGCGATGTATTACTTTTTTTCAAAATCTAAGACCACGCCGTTGATGCAATAACGCAAACCGGTGGGCTTAGGGCCGTCTTCAAATACATGCCCCAAATGTGCTTTACATTTTCCGCATTGTACTTCGGTACGGTCCATTCCATGAGAATGATCGGGAGTGTAAATAATAGAACCTTTGGCAATGGGATCAAAAAAGCTAGGCCAACCACAACCGCTTTCAAATTTGGTATCACTTTTAAATAGTGGATTTCCGCAAGCGGCACAGTGATAAGTTCCTATTTCCTTAGAGGTTTCAAATGCACTGGTAAAGGGGCGTTCGGTGCCTTTTTCACGTGCGATATAATATACTTCAGGTGCTAAAACTTGTTTCCAAACGCTATCAGGTAAAACGAGTTTTTCCTTATTTGTTTTAGAGTAGTAGGTGTTTTTGCTAGATGACATAAGGGTAGATTTTTGAGTGTCAGCCAATTTTTGTGGGGAAGTGGATCCTGCTTGCGAACAAGCGGATTGACTTACTAAAAGTGCTATGAATAATAGTTTATACATCATGTTATTTGCTGTTGTAAAAATACTAACAAGCATTCAGATAAATTGTTCAATTTTCTCCGCTTCTTTCCCCACAAATTTAGGCTAGTTGCTTATCTTTGTCAGCACTCTAATCAATCAGCATGTTTAATTTAATTTTATTCGGTCCTCCAGGTAGCGGAAAGGGAACACAAAGTGAAAATATTATTGCCGCTAACGGCTTACAACATCTTTCTACTGGGAATTTATTGAGAACCGAAATTTCGAATCAAACTACTTTAGGATTAGAGGCAAAAAGAATCATGGATCAAGGTCAATTAGTACCCGATGCGGTCGTGATAGGTATGGTGGGCAATTTTATGGATGCACATCCGGAAGCAAAAGGATTTTTATTTGATGGCTTTCCTCGTACAACAGCACAATGTATTGCGTTAGATGCTTTATTAAAAGAAAAATCGAGTGAAATAAATGTGGTGTTGGCTTTAGAAGTAACCGAAGAGGAATTAGTGAAAAGATTATTGGGTCGTGGTGCTACTTCTGGAAGAAGTGATGATACGAATGAAACAGTGATACGCGCGCGTATTCAAGAATACCATGATAAAACGACTGCGGTTGCCACCTATTATGCACTATTCAATAAAGTAGTAAATATTAAAGGCGAAGGAACCGTTGAAAGTATTTACGCCGATTTGAAAAAAGAAATTGATGCACGTATTTAATTTTAATATCTAATTAAATTAAATAAGTCATCTACCCCCCCAAAAAATAATTGAATTATATATTCAATCCACCGCAAGCACTTATTACTTGTCCTGTAACATAACTGCTCAACTCACTTGCTAAGAATAAAGTGGTGTTTGCAATTTCTTCTGCTTTACCAAATCTTCCTAAAGGAATTTTTTCCAAGAAAGCTTTACCTGCATCTCCTTCATTTAAATAATGTGTCATATCGGTTTCAATAAAACCTGGCGCAATGGCATTGCATCTAATATTGCGACTACCTAATTCAAGCGCAATGGATTTTGTAAAACCTATAATGCCTGCTTTACTTGCTGCATAGCTACTTTGACCCGCATTACCACGAATACCAATGATGGAACTCATATTAATAATACTACCCGACTTTGCTTTCATCATGGGACGAATCACTTGCTTGGTCATATTAAAAACACTTTTCAAATTGGTATCCATGACATCATCCCATTGTTCTGCAGTCATGCGTAACAATAAATTATCTTTTGATATACCTGCATTGTTGACACAAACATCAATGGTGCCAAAATCGGCTAGTACATTTGTTACAAATATTTCACATGCTGCAAAATCGGCGGCATTAGTTTGATATCCTTTTGCGCTGACGCCTAATTTTTTAATCTCTGCTTCTAATGCAGCAGCCTTCTCTGCACTCCCATCACTCACATAGGTAAAAGCAATATGTGCTCCTTGTTCCGCTAATTTTAATGCAATGGCAGCACCAATTCCTCTAGCTGCTCCAGTTACAATAGCCACTTTTCCTTGTAGTAATTTCATAGTTGTATTATTTAAAAACAATATTGCAAATATAATTAATTCTGCTTGGTCTGACTCAACTCTTGATGAATCATTTTAATGTCATCTACATACAATCTGTCATTGGATAATCGAGGTACTTTATGTTGTCCTCCTAATTTCCCTTTTCGTTTTAACCATTCATGAAAACATCCAGTCGCTACAGCCGTTATTTGTGGTAATCTTAAAGCAATATCTTTGTGTCGCTTCGCTTCATAATCACTATTCACTGCTTTTAAATTTTCGTCCAATGTTTTTGTAAATGCTATTAAGTCATTAGGCGCTTTATCAAATTCAATGAACCATTCATGCGCTCCCGTATTTTCATCTGACATGTACACAGGTGCTGCCGTATATTCTTTAATGCTCACTCCAAAAGCCTTGCAGGTAGCGGCAATCGCTTGATCACTATTGTCTGCAATTAATTCTTCGCCAAAGGCATTGATGTATTGTTTTAATCTTCCCGAAACTTTAATACGATAGGGTGCCAAACTCACAAATTGAATCGTGTCACCTACTAAATATCTCCACAAGCCGCCATTGGTGCTTATTACAATCGCATAATTTTTTCCAAGTTCCACTTTATTTAATCCATATGTAATAGGGAATTCTTTTCCATATTCTTCAATTGGCATGAACTCATAAAAAATTCCATGATCCAAAAATAATAACATGCCTTCTTCGTCTATTCTATCTTGTGCTGCAAAAAATCCTTCACTGGCATTATATATTTCTACATAATTACAATCACCTCCAATAATTTTTTGAAACTGTTCCTTGTAGGGTGTAAAGGAAACGCCACCATGAATGTATAATTCAAAGTCAGGCCACACTTCTTTAATATTTTGTTTACCTGAAATTTCTAAAATGCGTTTTAATAAAACTAAAGTCCAGGTAGGTACGCCCGCAATAGAAGTTACATTTTCGTTGATGGTGTTTTGTGCTAAGCTTTCAATCTTTGCTTCCCATTCATCCATGAGTGCAATAGATAATTCAGGGGTTCTAATAAAGCTGGACCAAAAAGGCGAGTTTTCTAATAACACGGCACTTAAGTCTCCATATTGTATATCTTCCTTAATGGGATGCACTTGATGACTTCCGCCAATCACTAATCCCTTGCCCACCAATAAATCGCTGTCTGGTTTTTCGTGATAATAGATAGTCAACACATCTTTGGAACCTTGAAAATGATTGTCTTCAATACTTTCCTGGGTTAAGGGAATAAATTTGCTTTTATCGCTCGTGGTTCCACTGCTTTTGGCAAACCATTTTACAGGGGTATTCCACAACACACTTTCTTCCCCCTCCATGATTTGATCTATATAGGGCTTTAAATCCTGGTATTCGTGTATGGGGATGGTGGCTTTAAAGTTTCTAATATTAAATAGCCCACTCATATTATACTTTCGGCCAAAATGGGTGTACTGGCCATGGGTAATTAAATCCTGTAATGTCTCGCGCTGAGCAGCAATTGGGTCATTCACCCAATTCTCAATACGCCAATAACGTAATCGAGCCAATCTTGACAGTGCGGGGCTGAAAATCTTCATAGGTATAGCACAATATAAGCCATACGCTTTAAATATTTAACTAATAAGTTCAATAATTGATTAGAGTTCGGGTGCTTTGTTTCCCATTTCGATGATCCAATCCTTGCGCTTTAATTCAAAGTTGGTTCCTAAATATAAGCGACGTACTTGGTCATCTTCTGCCAACTCTTCCGCTGTTCCATGTTTAAATATTTTTCCTTCAATTAACAAATAAGCGCGATCGCAAATAGATAATGTTTCGTTTACATTATGATCGGTTATTAATATTCCAATGTCTTTTAATTTTAATCTTGCGACTACCGATTGAATATCTTCCACTGCGATAGGATCCACGCCAGCAAAGGGTTCATCTAATAAAATAAATTTTGGATCTACTGCTAATGCGCGCGCAATTTCGGTACGTCTACGTTCTCCACCACTTAAACTATCTCCATTATTATCTCGAACTTGATGCAAATTAAATTCATCTAATAAACTTTCTAATTTATGTTCACGTTCGCCTTTGGTAAGTTTTGTCATTTCTAACACCGCCATAATATTATCTGCTACCGATAACTTACGAAACACACTTGCTTCCTGAGGTAAGTAGCCCAATCCCATTTGTGCACGCTTATACATAGGAAGTTTAGTAATATCTTCTTCATTCAAAAACACACGGCCTTCATCGGGGGCAATTAAACCTACAACCATATAAAAAGTAGTGGTTTTGCCAGCTCCATTAGGTCCTAATAAGCCTACAATTTCACCCTGCTTCACCGAAATGCTCACTTGGTCCACCACTTTGCGGCCTTTGTATTGCTTAATTAATTTGTCGGTATGTATAGCGAGTATCACGGTATATATTTATACAAAAATAAGGGTAAATCAAGGATTTGACTCATTGGAAACTAATATTAACTATTTTTGTATTCTATGCACGTAACAGAACATTTAGCAAAAGCAAAAGACACCTTGGTGTCTTTTGAAGTATTACCGCCTTTAAAGGGGAAAACCATCACATCATTATATGAGCATTTGGATCCTTTAATGGAATTCAATCCTTCTTGGATTAACGTTACGTATCACCGTAGCGAAACGATGTTCAAAAAGCAAGCGGATGGCACTTTTGAAAAGATAGATGTGCGCAAGCGCCCAGGAACAGTAGGTATTTGTGCAGCTATTATGAACCATTATAATATTGATGCCGTTCCACATATTATTTGCGGAGGATTTACGAAGCGTGAAACAGAAGATGCATTAATTGATTTACAATTTTTAGGAATAGATAATGCTTTAATTTTGCGCGGAGATGCTGCTAAGAACGAGGCCAGCTTTGAGCCAGAGGTCAACGGAAATAAATATGCCATTGACTTATTGAAACAAGTGGGACAATTAAATCAAGGTATTTATTTAGATAAAGACATTTTAAACGGAGGCAAAACTAATTTTTGCATGGGTGTAGCAGGATATCCTGAAAAACATTTTGAAGCTCCTAATTTTGAAATTGATTTGCAAAAAACAAAAGATAAAGTAGATGCTGGTGCGGAATATATTATGACACAAATGTTTTTTGACAACAGTAAATTTTTGGCATATATAAAAGCATGTCGTGATGCGGGTATTACAGTACCTATTATTCCAGGATTAAAACCTATCACGAATAAAAAGCAATTAACTATTTTACCTCGTATTTTTCATGTAGATATTCCTACGGACTTATCTAATGCCATCAACAAATGCAAGACAGATGCGGATTGCGAGAAAGTTGGAACAGAATGGTTGATCCAGCAAAGCAAGGAATTAAAAGCAGCAGGCGTGCCGGTATTACACTATTATACTTTAGGAAAACCTAAGGTAATTAAGGATGTGGTGAAAGCTGTATTTTAATGCTTAGCGAATACCTTTTTTACTTATTTACTTTTTTAGCCGTGTTCACTATAAAGTCATTGAATTGTTCAATGCTCAAATTTTTGGCTATAATCCGTTTTGCAGAATCTAATAAATAAAAAGTAGGTGTTTTAAATACGTCATACAATTGACGAATCGTAGTTGGACGGCCCTCTTTAATTTCTTTATTTAAATCCGCTTCAGTTTGATACGCATTGGTCCATCCTTCTAAATGATGTTCTTTAATAAATGTTTTCCAAGCGGGCACTTCCTTGTAATTAATATTCACCGACAAAACATTGATTTGATAATTTTTCCAAATGGCTTTATAAAAAGAATCTACGCGAGGAATTTCTACTTTACAGTGACTACAAGTAGGGTCCCAAAAAGCAACAAAAGTATAAGGCGCTTTCATATCATACAATGAAATCTTTTTATCTTGTATATCGTTTAAAACCAATGCTGGTGCGGCTAAACCCAACTGATTGGCCATCATACTATAAGCGCGATCGGTAATGGAACGACGTGATGCTTCATTTAGCAAGACCGTATCACCTTTGGCGAAAAAGTTTTGATAAATGTGTAAGAACACTTTATCCTGTCCCATAAATTCTGGACTAATATATTTATTGGTGAACTTGAATAACAAGAACGGAAAAATTTCTTTTCCTGTTTTGGCAACAGTCAACATGTACTGCACTTCTTCAATGATGCTATCAGGTTCGCGTGATATATAGTTTTTAAAATACTCATCTAGTTTTTGTTCAAAAAATGGAGTACGCACTAATCTATCATCATTAAAAACCACTTCATCCCAAAAATGATTCTTCATATAATAAAATGGATAGAGTGAATCTGCTTTTCCGTTGACCACAGGAATCGCAGGCGCATCTGGTCTTTGCATCACGTTCAGAAAAAAAGCAGTCATGGACTTAGGTTGATTCTTAATGATACCTTGACGTTTTTCTGCCAATTCTTTTTTCTTCACATTGTATTGATCGGTAATAGAAGTTGAATCTGCCTTAGTGCTTGCGGCTTTAAATTTGTTTTCCAATTCGTTTAATTGACTACCAATGGTATTCATGGATTTCGAATATTCTTTGAATACCTCATTTTCCTTACTACCCGTAATGACCACATCCGTTAAATGTAAAGTGTCTGCAATAATTTTAAAATGTTGCGCGTCATCTACTAAAAAATCAAATAAAATGGCATACTTAGGAGAAACTACAAAATAAATACCTGGAGTGAGTTTGTTTTTTGATTCAAAAACGCCTTCGCTTTTTTCATTCAATAAAGTAGAATCTGCTAACACTCTACTATTACCATAGTTGGTTCCTAAATATATTTTAGCATTTTGATAGGGCTTCAAAGTAATTTGAATGGAATGACCAATGGTATTGGATGTGGTGGATTTGGGAGTCGCCACCGTGTTAGGTGTTTTTTTTGCTTGAGCTTGGCCCAAAAAGGGAAGCGTCAATAAAACTCCGAGTATCAAAACAGTGGATCGAAGGATATTTTTCATAGTATGGTTCATATTGGATATATCTTGTCTAAGGTGAAAGTAAAAACCTTTAAAAGGTTTGTAAAAATAACATAATATGTATAAATCTACTTACAATTAGTAGCCCGTTTTACTATTAATTTAATGTTAGGATAGTACCTTTGTTTCCGTGAGAAAAAACAAGCCGGTCACTATACTAGAAAAAGTAACTATTGAGGATTATGCAGCCGAGGGTAAGTCATTAGCCAGAGTGAATGGCAAAGTCATTTTTGTAGAAGCTGCCGTTCCGGGAGATGTCGTAGATATTCAATTACAAAAAAACAAGGCTGATTGGGGCGAAGGATTTGTGAAAAAATTTCACAGCTATTCTTCTTTAAGAGTGACCCCTTTTTGTAGCCACTTTGGAGTGTGCGGAGGTTGTCAATGGCAAATGCTTCCTTATGAACAACAATTGGTATATAAGCATCAGCAAGTAGTGGATAATTTAACGCGCATTGCAAAAATTCCATTACCTGTGATTCCGCCAATCTTAGGTGCACCCGAAACACAAGGCTATCGCAATAAAGTAGAATATACTTTTGCAACTGAAAAATTTATCCCCTTTGAAGATTTTAAAGCGATGAAGGCAGCAGGGACCGAACCTGTTAAAACCCCCGGTGCGGGCGGCTTTCATGCAAGAGGATTTTTTGAAAAAGTAGTGGAGATAGATACTTGTTATTTACAATCTGAGCCTACTAATCTCATGCGTAAGGCAGTCGTGAATTTTGCGTTAGAAAATAACATGCCTTTTTATAATATTAAACAACATCAGGGTTGGTTGCGAAATATGTTTGTTCGTAACACTACGCAAGGCGAATGGATGGTGAATCTTATTTTAGGGTATGAAGCCCCAGTAGAAAGAGAAGCCTTATTAAAATTATTATTAGAGCAGTTTCCTCAAATCACTACTTTATTATATACTATTAATACGAAGCGTAACGATAGTATGCAGGATTTGGTTCCACAAGTATTTCATGGAACGGGCTATATCACCGAAAAGCTTGAAGATTTTTCTTTTAAAATAAGTCCTAAGTCCTTTTTTCAAACCAATTCCAAGCAAGCGGAGCGCTTATATCAAGTAACACGCGACTTTGCCGAACTAACAGGAAAGGAAATCGTGTATGATTTGTATTGTGGTACAGGAAGCATTGGAATTTTTTGCAGTCAAAATGCGAAAAAAATTATTGGGGTGGAGTTTGTGGCAGAAGCCATTGAGGATGCAAAAGAAAATGCACAGTTGAATCAATTAAATGATACGGCCTTCTTTGCAGGCGATGTAATTGATATCTGTAATGATGCTTTTTTTGAAACGCATGGTAAGCCAGATGTCATTATTACCGATCCACCACGCGCAGGTATGCACGAGAAGCTTGTCAAAAAATTATTAGACATGGAAGCGCCATTAATCGTATATGTAAGCTGTAATCCAGCAACTCAAGCAAGAGACTTATCTTTATTGAGTGAGAAATATACGGTGACTAAAATACAGCCAGTAGATATGTTCCCCCATACTTTACATATTGAAAATGTAGTTCAATTAAAAAGAACTGATTTAATTTAAAAATGTATGACCCAATTTAGACCGACCCGATTTGAAGTTTTACCCGTGATCATTAAAAATTTATTAATTATTAACGGATTAATGTTTTTAGCACAAAATACTTTTGCAGGTCCTACTAGTACTTTTTCATTTGAAGATATTTTTGCATTACATGCCTGGCAAAGCAGCCTGTATCGCCCTTGGCAGCTTATAACACATATGTTTTTGCATGGTGATTTTAGCCATATATTAGGAAACATGTTTGCCTTATGGATGTTTGGATCCATATTAGAAAATTTATGGGGACCTAAGCGCTTTTTATTATTTTATTTATTGTGTGGTGTGGGAGCTGCCGTGATACACCTATTTATTTTATCTTATGAGTTTATTCCCTTTGTAAATCAGTATGAAAATTTATTGATGTTGAGCAAATCCAACGCACTTGGTTTTAATGATGCGGTGTTGGCATTTTCAAAAGCTCATAATATACCACTTGCTCGTATCTTAAATGACAATCATGTAAGTTTGTCGACTCCAGGATTAGCACCTCAATTAATGGATTTGATCACCTCTTTTTATAACAAATCTTTAAACACTGCCACCTTAGGAGCGAGCGGCGCAGTGTTTGGAATTTTAATTGCCTTTGTTTATTTATTTCCCAATACCTATATCTATATTTATTTTTTATTCCCTGTTAAAGCCAAGTGGTTAGGTATTGTTTATTTTGCTTTTGAATTATATAAAGCGTTAGAAAATTCAGCAGGTGATAATGTAGCAAGATGGGCGCATGTGGGTGGCGCTCTTGTTGGATTTATTTTAGTATTTATTTGGAAAAAGAAAGACAATCAACACCGTTTTTATAATTAAATATGGAAAATCCTACACCTTCTAAACCCTTATTGGGCGCAGATAATAACGCCTTAGTGGCTATTTTAGGGATCAATTTATTGGTCGTGGCGCTCATGGGTTTTTTAAAAATCATTTATTATTTAAACAGCCTTCCCTTAGAAGATTTTTATAGTCAAGTGTTTCATGTTTTTACATTGTCACCAACCATGAGTGTTACGCTTACAAAGCCGTGGACTTTATTTACTTTTAATTGGATTCATGATGGATTTTGGAGTGTGTTCACGCCTATGATTTGGTTTGTTTTTTTTGCTGATGTTTTACAAAACAATCAAAGTAACAAGCATTTATTTCCAATTTATTTTTATAGTGGGTTATTAACAGGTATTACATACATCATACTTAGTGCTTTCATTATTTTGCCTCATCCTTTAATGGGAGCTAATTTTTCTATCATAGCAATTGCGGCATCTATATTAATCATTTGCCCCCGCTATCGAATATTTCAAACTATCAAAGGCGGCATCCCCGTTTTGTTTATGGTGGTATTGTATCTTGTATTACAAGCAGTATTTTTAAGTACAGCTCATTGGTCCGATATACTCCTTACATTCATTGCAATAGGTGCTGGTGTGTTGTACGGACTGTTATTAAAAAACGGGAAGGATTTAGGTAATTGGATGCATAATTTATTACATTGGGTAAACAAATCAGCATCGCCCAAGTAAGCATGGCTAAAAAATCACGTATACGTATTGTAGGAAAAAAAATAATATTAATGCTACACTTATTAGTGTCGCTATTATTATTGTATCCTATTTATATTCAGCCCTTACCGCTTATTTGGATCAATGGTTTTTTATCCTTGACGGCACCTTATTTAATCGCCATTGAAATTTTATTTTTTATCTTTTGGTTAATCGCAAAACCCTTTTTGTCATTGATTTCGGTGGGCACAATGGTATTGGGTTGGACCGTGGTTGCATCCTTATTTGCCTGGCATCCCGGTTCGGTGGCAGCAATGAAAAAAAAGGAAAATTCTTTAAGAGTACTTAGTTGGAATGTAAAAGGATTTAATGGCAACCAACCCGGTAAGAGTACTTTAAAATTGCGCACTCAGGATATTGCTTATTCCATTCAAAAATGGAACCCGGATTTAATATGCTTGCAAGAATATAATACCAATGACCGACCTAATGACATTGCTAATCATGCGAGTTATTTTAATAAAAATTATCCCTTCAATTATTTTTCTAAGGATTATCAAATTGCAGGCAATGATTATTTTGCGGGCTGTATTATTTTTTCAAAGTATCCCATTCTACAAGCACAAAGAATTGCGTACACCAATCAGGAAGCGCTTATTTATGTAGATGTTTTAAAAGGAGATGATACAGTTCGTGTTTTTACAACGCATCTTGCTTCCTACCGATTTAAACCCAATGATTACGAAACTATTGACGAAACTGCCGAATCTAAATCTATTAATGTGAAAGGGAAAATGGCAGTCGTGAGAAAAATGAAACAAGCTTTTGTAGAGCGAGCAATCCAAGCGCAACTCGTACAATCTTATTTACAAAAAACACCTTATCCATCCATCATGACAGGTGACTTTAATGATGTGCCAGGTTCTTATACCTACAGCACTATCAAGGGAGATTGGGAGGATGCGTTTTTACAAAAAGGGTTAGGTATTGGTGCAACCTATTTAGGCATATCACCCACTTTGCGTATTGATTATATACTTACAAATAGTCATTGGAAAGTAAGGGCTTGGGAATCGGTGGATGAAAATTTAAGCGACCATCATATGATTCTTGCGGACCTTCAATTGATCAAGAATTAACCCTCTATTTTACTTAAAATAAAATATCTTTGAGGCAATAATTACTATGCCACTTCAATTTTATAATTCACTAACAAGACAAAAGGAAGTATTCGAGCCTTTAAATGCCCCTTATGTGGGTATGTATGTTTGTGGACCAACGGTAAGTGGTGAAAGTCATTTAGGACATGCGCGTCCTTTTATCACATTTGATGTGGTGTATCGTTATTTGTTACACAAGGGATATAAAGTACGTTATGTTCGTAATATCACGGATGCAGGACATTTTGAAGAAGAAGGAAAAGCGGCCGAAGATAAAATTAGTTCTAAAGCAGTCTTAGAAAAATTAGAACCCATGGAGCTAGTGCAAAAGTATACGCACTTATACCATTGGGCGATGGAGCAATTTAATAATTTACCTCCCAGTATTGAACCTACTGCAACAGGACATATTGTAGAACAAATTGAAATGATTAAAACCATCATTGCTGACGGATATGGTTATGAAGCAAATGGTTCGGTATATTTTGATGTAGTGAAGTATAACGATGATTATTCTAAAAAAAATCAACCCTACGGAATTTTAAGTGGAAGAAATTTAGAAGATCAATTAGATACCACTCGTGAGTTAGACAATCAAGAGGAGAAAAAAAATAAAGTAGATTTTGCTTTATGGAAGAATGCGCCAGCAGAACATATTATGCGTTGGCAAAGCCCGTGGGGAGAAGGTTTCCCGGGATGGCATATTGAATGTTCGGCCATGGCTACCAAATATTTAGGCAAACGATTTGATATACATGGCGGTGGAATGGACTTACAATTTCCGCATCATGAATGTGAGATTGCACAAAGCACCGTTTGCAATCATGAAATGCCTGCACGTTATTGGCTACATAATAATATGATTACGATTAATGGTCGTAAGATGGGAAAAAGTTATAACAACGTGATTAAGCTAAGTGAATTATTTGATGGTTCACATCCTATCTTAACGCAAGCATATGCGCCCATGACGGTGCGCTTCTTTATTTTACAAAGTCAATATCGCGGCACTTTAGATTTTAGCAATGAAGCTTTACAAGCCTCTGAAAAAGCATTGCGTCGTTTGATGGAAGCCTATGAATGGTTCAAGGCGCAAAGCTTTACTGCAGGTACTATAGCAAGCGATGCAACATTAGATGCGCAGTTAAATACCTGGGTAGCGGAATTAGAAACTTTTATGGATGATGATATGAATACCGCGAAAGTGGTAGCAAATTTATTTGAAATCATTCCTTCAATTAATTCTTTAAAGGACAAGCATATTGCAGCCGATGCTGTATCGGGCACCACTTGGTTACATGTGCAACAACAACTCACTTTATTTATTGAAAATATCTTAGGATTAAAAATAGATACGGGCGCCAATCATCAGCAACTTACTGGTGTGATTGAATTGTTGATTGAAATTCGCAAGGATGCAAAGTCTCGTAAGGATTTTGCGACCAGTGATAAAATAAGAAATCAATTAGCAGATATGGGTATCCAACTCAAGGATGAGAAAGATGGTAGTATGTCCTATACCTTCTCTTAAGTCACCCTTTCTAGTTCTAGGAATTAATGATCGCAATCATCGGCATGTGCATGATTATGCATGCGACAACTATTGTGATTATTAATATGTGCGATGATGATAAAGAAAGCTGCGGGGAATAAAAGAATAATTTCAATTTCTCTAAAAACCATTCTGCTCAGCATTAAAGTAATCCCCAGGCTAAATAAAATAATAGGCTTAAAAGAATGATGATGCTTTTTATAACCATGATATAAGGAATATGCGCCAATACCAAAGGAAAGGATAATCATTCCTAATTCAAATTGAGAATTATGCAAAATATTAATCCCCAATAAAGGAAGACTACTAAAAAAAAGAGGCAGTAAAGCACAATGAATAGCACAAGCTAATGAAGTGCCCACTCCTATTGCATCCCAATTCCAATTTTTAAACATATTGCAAAGATAACCGAATGCAGGGTTCCTCTAAAATAATATTACCTTTACAGGAGAAAAAGCGCATCATTATGTCTAAGAAAACCGGATTTTATCTTTTATTTTTTACTGTTTTATTGGTTGGTTTTTACTATTTCGTATTTAAGGGAACGGATAACTGGAAGGTAAAAATGCCTATTTTAAGTTATGTACAACCTTTTCAATTTAAAAATCAGGATGGCAATAATTTTACAGACAAGGATATGTTGCATAAAATCACAGTGGTTGAATATTTTTTTACCACCTGCAAAGGCATATGTCCTAAGTTGAATACCAATATGAAAGATATTTATGAAGTGTATAAAAACGAACCCGATTTTCAAATTGTATCACATACCTGTAACCCAAGCACCGACTCGGTTCCTGTATTAAAACATTATGCCGACTCCTTACAAGTGAATACCCAAAAATGGATTTTTTTAACTGGGCGTAAGGATAGTTTATATCAAATGGCAAGAGGATCTTATTTATTAGATGATCCTAAAAACAACGTTGAAAAAATTGAAGATCAATTCATACACACGCAGTTTTTTGCTTTAGTAGATAGAGAAGGTAAAATTAGAGGTAAAATATATGATGGATTAAAAAGCCTAGAAGTAGAACAGCTTAAACAAGATATCTCTAAATTATTAAAAGATAAATAAGGCTATGATATTAGTGACAGGCGCCAGTGGTTTAGTAGGAATGCATTTAGTAAAGTCATTATTGGCTAAAGGAAAAAATGTAGCGGCCTTATATCGACAACAAATCCCTTCCTTTGAAGGAGCACAAAAAGTAAAATGGATCCAAGGCGATATTTTAGAGGTGGTTTCATTAACGCAAGCAATGGAGGGAGTACAACAAGTATATCATTGCGCAGCAATTGTTTCCTTTGCACCCAAGGATCGTGAAAAAATGTTACAAGCCAATCGAGAAGGAACTGCGAATGTGGTAAATGCTTGTATCGAACATGATATTCAAAAATTAGTATATGTAAGTTCGGTGGCAGCATTAGGTCGCATAAGAGAAGATGGACCTGTAGATGAAACAGCTAATTGGACACCCGAATCGAGTAATAGCGTGTATGGCCAATCTAAATTTTTAGCCGAAATGGAAGTGTGGCGCGGGATGGCCGAAGGATTAAATGTGGCCATTGTGAATCCGGTGATCATTTTAGGAGCAGGAGATTGGAACAAAGGATCTTCTGAAATTTTTAAATCGGCGTATCATTCATTTCCATGGTACACTACGGGCGTGAGTGGTTTTGTAGATGTGATGGACGTAATAGATGCCATGCAATTATTAATGGATAGTAGTATTCAAGGAGAGCGATATATTATTAGTGGAGACAATGTAAAATATCAAGAAGTGTTTTCATTAATTGCTTCTCGTTTTAATAAACGCCCACCTTACAGAAGAGTCACTCCTTTTTTAGCAGCGATTGTATGGAGACTAGAAGCAGTGAAGGGTTGGTTGACAGGCAAGTCTCCTTTATTAACGCAAGAGACGGCAGCTACAGCACAAGCGGTGGTTCACTTTGACAATCGTAAATTTTTAAATGCTTTCCCTGATTTTAAATATCGAAACTTACCTGATAGTATTCAACGCATTTGTGGAGAGTTGAAGGCATTGCATCAGTTACCATCATAACATTATGATGTCATTACTTTTTTCCAAAGCTCTGGGATACGACGTATCCAAACGTATTGTCTCTTCACAATAGAAGCTTCTTCCGCAGGGAATCCCATATATACTTTATTGGCTTCTAAGGAACCGGTCACACCAGAATGACCCAATACCGTCACATTTTCTCCAATAGTAATCGTCTTTGTTACGCCCACTTGACCCCAAAGAGTCACCCCTTGTTTAATTTTTACCCCGCCGGCAATGGCTACCCCAGCAGCAAAAAGGCAGTTAGGTTCAATTTGGGTGTCATGTCCCACATGTATCATATTATCTAGCTTACAACCACGACCTATTATAGTGTCTCCGCTCACCCCACGGTCGATGGTACAGCCTGCTCCAATCTCTACTTTATCCTCTACTATCACGCGACCACAGCTAAGCAGCTTTTTATACCAATCCTGACGGTTCTTTTTAGTGTTATAATAAAAAGCATCACTTCCAATGACGGTATTCGCTTGAATAATGACTTCATCTCCAATAATCGTATCGGCTAAGATGGAAACATTAGGATGTATGATACAATTTTTACCCATTTTTACATTAGGACCTATGAATGTATTTGGCATAATAATGGTTCCTTCTCCAATCACTGCATCTTCACTAATGGATTTTGTAGTAGCAACAATAGGTTTAAAATGTTGTACAATTTTTAAATAGGCTTCAAAAGGATCCTCGCAATATAATAAAGCTTTGCCTTCGGGAATAGTGACTGTTTTATCATTAATGATGATACAACATGCATCGCTGTTTAAACAAGTATTATAATATTTAGGATGATCTACAAATACAATATCACCCTTTTCAACTTGATGAATTTCGTTCACTCCAGTAATTTCTAACTGTTGATTACCTATGATTTCGGTATTCGTTAAAGTAGATAACCATTGTACCGAAACGGGTGTATTTAGCTTCATAAGTGTGTTTTTGGCCTAAATCAAAGGTAATGACCCTTTTTTGTAAAAAATTTTTTTTCTGCATTTATTGGATAAAATCTTGCAAGATTTTTATACTTCATCATGCTTTCATTTTATACATCAAGATCCAACAACATAAAATGACGTGTAATGAAACCCTTTATTCATCAATGTTTCAGCGATTATGAAAAAAATAATTACTTGTATAAATTATTTTTGAAATGGTATAATCATAACTATTTTATAATTTTTTAATAGCCCATAAAAGCCCAATTGTGGATAACCGCAATAAATTTGTTTAAAATTTTTTTTGAATTCGAATAAAGTATAATTAATATTGTGAAGGGAATTCAATTCCCGTACTTACTAACCCATCCATATACGAGGTCCTCCAGAGCAAATCAGGGGGACTTTGTTTTTTTAGGAACACTACGTTTTAGCTTATTCTTCATGCATTACTTTTTAATATATAAACCTTATCAAGTACTTTCTCAGTTCACTACGACTGATGAGAAATTATGTCTTAAAGATATTTTAAGTGTACCTAAAGATGTGTATCCGGTAGGAAGATTAGATTATGATAGTGAAGGTTTATTGTTATTAACCAACGATAAAAGTATCAATCATGCATTATTACATCCATCATTTGAACATGCAAGAACTTATTGGGTGCAAGTAGATGGACAAATTTCACAAGAAGCCATACAACAATTAATAAAAGGGGTTACTATTTCGGTAGATGGCAAGTCCTATCTCACTAAAAAATCTATGGTACATGAATTACCTCAGGATATACAGGTGCCTGATCGCAATCCTCCTATCCGATTTCGTAAAAACATCCCTACAAGTTGGGTAGCTATCCAATTAACTGAGGGAAAAAATAGACAGGTCCGAAAAATGTTCGCTTCCGTGGGTTTTCCAGTGCTTCGCCTCATTAGGGCCCAATTGGGGGAATTCACTATTGAGCAAATGCAGCCCGCAGATTGTGTCACTTTAACCTTGGATCAGGTCCAAAAAGGCATTCTTCGTTAATTGACTGCTAAGTTTTACTTTTGCACTTACTATTATAATATAAACATCAATGAGTCAGCACCTTTCAGAACAGGAAATTATTAGAAGAGAGAAATTACAATTATTAGAAGCTGCCGGTATTAATCCGTATCCAGCTCCTTTATATCCGGTTACCCACTATTCTCAGGACATCAAAAAAAACTATAGCGAGGAAAACAAGGATCAATTTGCTGCAGTATGTGTAGCAGGTCGTATTATGAGTGTGAATGATAAGGGTAAGGTGATGTTTGTAAAAGTGCAAGATGATCAAGGCATATTTCAATTATATATTAAGAGAGATGAAATTTGTCCAGGCGACGATAAAACTTATTGGGACGTCATTACTAAAAACGGAATGGACCTAGGGGATATTATTGGTGCAACTGGATATGTATTTATTACTAAAACAGGGGAAACCTCTTTACACGCCAATACGGTTACTTTATTAGCAAAATCTTTAAAGCCACTTCCTGTAGTGAAGCGTGATGAAGAAGGACATGTATTTGATGCGGTAACCGATCCTGAATTTAGATATCGTCAACGTTATGCCGATTTAATTATTAATCCAGACGTGAAAGATACATTCGTAAAACGTACTGCATTGATGACGACCATTAGAGAATTTTTAAATTCAAGAGGTGCGTTAGAAGTAGATACGCCTGTATTACAAACCATACCAGGTGGGGCTGCAGCAAGACCTTTCATTACACATCATAATGCATTAGATGTCCCTTTTTATTTACGTATTGCAAATGAATTGTATTTAAAGCGTTTGATCGTAGGTGGTTTTGAGTGGGTGTATGAGTTTAGCCGTAACTTCCGTAATGAAGGAATGGATCGTACTCATAACCCGGAATTTACGGTGTTAGAATGGTACACTGCCTACAAGGATTATTTTTGGATGATGGAAATCACAGAGCAGTTGTTTGAAAAAATTGCAATGACTTTACATGGAACAACCGAAGTTAAAGTGGGAGATACGACGCTTAATTTTAAAGCACCTTATCGCAGAATAAGTATCATGGAAGCGATCCAAGAAAATACAGGCATAGATATTAGTGGAATGGATGAAGCCGGCTTAAGAGATGTTTGTAAGCAATTAAATATAGCAGTACCTCCTACTATTGGAAAAGGAAAGTTGATAGATGAAATTTTTGGTGCCACTAGTGAATCAAAATATATCCAACCTACTTTTATCATTGATTATCCAGTGGAAATGAGTCCGCTTACCAAAAAGCATCGTAGCAAGGAAGGTTTAGTAGAACGTTTTGAGCTGATGGTTAATGGCAAGGAATTAGCAAACGCCTATACCGAATTAAATGATCCTATTGATCAACGTAAACGTTTTGAAGATCAATTGGCATTAATGGAAAGAGGCGACGATGAAGCCATGTTTATTGATCATGACTTTTTAAGAGCATTAGAATATGGCATGCCACCTACTTCAGGTATTGGGATAGGAATAGATAGATTATGTATGATGATGTTAAATCAACCCTCTATACAAGACGTATTATTCTTCCCACAAATGAGACCCGAAAACAACGAATAATCGCTTCTTATTTCGACTAAGAAAAAACTATTTGTTTATTGATCGCGATAATTTAAAGCAGGTTTACGATCTCCTAAAATTGCTTTATAGTTATAGTCGCCCTTTGCTTTCTTAAATTCTTCGGTAGCAGTAGCAATGATAGATGGCTTTAACATAAAGTCAATGGCAGTAAGGGCCATTGTTTTACTCGCCACCAACATTCCTTTAGTGCCTATCTCTGTACCTCCAGCAGCCACTGCTTGCCAGCTATGTGCGGGAGTTCCCGGAACCCAAGTAGCAACTCGCAATCCCACAGTAGGCTTTGCATAGCTTACATCGCCCACATCGGTAGAACCTTGATTGCCTTCAGATTGATAAGATAAAGGTTTAATCGTATTTGCAGATTCGATAGGAGGTGCTTTCGTAAAAAAAGTAGGTTGTAATTTTTCAGCAAATGCAATTTCTTCTTTGGTATAAGTAATGCCTCCTACTTTTTCTAAGTTAGATTGCATCACTTCATTCAAAGTTTTATTGATGAGTAAATCATGCGTTCCGCCAATGATTTCATATTGAAATTTTGTGCCTGTACCTAAAGCAGCACCTTCGGCAGCTTTTACGACTCTATCAAAAATATCAACTACATCTCCGCGTTTTGGATGACGAACATAATAATATACTTCAGCATAATCAGGAACCACATTAGGTGCTTTACCTCCATTGGTAATGATATAATGAATACGAGTTTCTTGTGGAATGTGTTCGCGCATCATGTTCACCATATGATCCATGGCTTCCACTGCATCTAAAGCAGAACGTCCTTGTTCGGGCGCTGCAGAAGCGTGTGCCGAAATTCCATAAAATCTAAACTTAGCCGATTTATTGGCTAAAGCACTAGTTGTTGTGACTCCATTCACATCATCAGGATGCCAATGTATCACTGCATCTACATTATTAAATAAACCTGCACGTACCATATATACTTTACCGCTTCCACCTTCTTCTGCAGGACATCCAAATACTTTAATAGTTCCAGTTAATTTTTTTTCTTCAATTAATTTTTTAATTGCAATCCCTGCAGACACACTTGCTGTTCCAAATAAATGATGACCGCAACCATGTCCTGCATTTTTTCCGTCAATACTTTTTTTAGTAGGATTCGCTTCTTGTGATAAACCTGGTAAGGCATCAAATTCGGCTAAAATCCCAATCACCGGAGAGCCGCTACCATAAGTGGCTACAAAAGCGGTAGGAATATCTGCAACACCTGTTTCCACGGTAAAGCCTGCCGCTTTTAAATTTTGAACATGAAGCGCCGAGCTCTTTGTTTCTTTATAACCTACTTCGGCAAAATCCCATATTTGCAAAGCCGTTTTTTTATCTGCTTCATAAGTTCCATTGATGCTATTTAATGCAGCAGCTTTAGCAGCATTAATTTGCGCTTCAATAGGATCTACCTTCACTTTTTTTTGAGCTTGAACCAACAAACAAGCCATCATTCCACTTAATACAAGTAATTTTTTCATAGGGAGTTATTAAAAATGTATAATCTTATAAAAATAAATCATAAAATAATTGAGCACCAGGAACCACCGAATAATGTGCTAAATCGGTGATGCCTTCTTTCGCCAATACTTCTTCATCAATAAAAGTTTGTCCAGTATAGGCTAATTTTTCTTTGCTTAAAATAAAGTAAGCAGCATCCGCAATGATGTCTGGCGTGCGACTCATATTCGCCAGCATTTGCCCGCCCAATAAATTACGCACTGCAGCAGTATCAATGGTAGTGCGCGGCCACAGTGAGTTACAAGCAATACCATCTTCTTTAAATTCTTCGGCCCAACCCAACGTCATCATGCTCATATCGTATTTAGTAATCGTATAGGCAACATGAGGTCCCAACCATTTGGGTGCTAAATTAATGGGAGGAGATAAAGTTAAAATATGTGCATGCGCAGATTTTTTTAAATAAGGAAGCGCATGTTGTACTACTAAAAAAGTGCCACGTACATTAATGCTATGCATTAAATCAAAACGTTTACTAGGTGTACTAGATGTATCTGTTAATTGAATGGCACTGGCATTGTTAATGACAATATCAATCCCTCCAAAACGGTCTACTGTTTTTTGAATCGCGTTGGCAATTTGTGCTTCATCTCTAATATCAACTTGCACCGCTAAAGCTTTCACACCTAATGCTTCCACTTCTGCTGCTGCCGAAAATATAGTGCCCCCTAATCGCGGATCTTCTTCTACCGACTTGGCTGCAATAACTATGTTAGCCCCTGCTCCTGCTAGCTTTAAAGACATTGCTTTTCCAATCCCTCTGCTACCTCCCGTAATAAAAACGGTTTTTCCTTGTAATGACATGGCCTGTTTATTTAAGAATGAATGCACTAATTATTTTCTCGGTTTCAGCACATGCAGTTTCTAAATGATCATTTTTAATGATGGCATTAAATTCATGGCTAAAACTAATTTCGTAAGCGGCTTTATCTAAACGCATTTGCATGCTTTCGGGTGTTTCGGTTTGACGTTTTTGTAAACGTTCTTTTAAAGCTTCCATGGAAGGTGGTTGAATAAAAATAGACAAACATTTTTCGCCTAATTGTTTTTGTACTTTAATCGCGCCTTTTACATCGATATCTAACAAAGGAATTTTTCCTTGATTCCAAATACGATCTATTTCTGATTTTAAAGTGCCATAATAAAGGCCTTCATATACCATTTCATATTCTAAAAAAGCATCCTGATAAATATATCCTTCAAAAGTAGATTTGGATATAAAATGATAGGCAACCCCATCTTGCTCGGCACCTCTAGGAGCGCGCGTGGTAGCGGATATAGAGAAAGCAAATTGTGGAAATTGTTGTAATAAATAGTTGCTAATAGAAGTTTTGCCCGCACCAGAAGGCGCAGTGAGAATAATTACTTTTTGAAAGGTAGCGGACATCCTATAAAGGTTTTTGGAACAACAATTTCAACAGGACTAAAATTACATAAATACCGCCTAAATAAATAAATTATCTGACCCGCTGATAACTCTAATTATACCGTATATTTAAGTATAAAATTTATCAATTAAATAATTGTATTATGCAAAAACAACTATTTACCATTTTGTTGGTAGCAGCTAGCTTTATGGGAATCGCACAGCGTCCTACAGAAGTAAGTGCACCAGCACCTAAGTCGACCGAAAAAGATCCCAATGGTGATTTTAAGCGTGAACTTAATTTGAGTCAAAAGACAGAAAATAAAGGAGAGGTGACTATTAAAGGACAAAAAGTACCTTATAAAGTTACGGCCACCACGCAACCCGTTTGGGATGAGGATGGTAAAGCGATAGCTGCTTTATTTTATGTGTATTATGAGCGTACCGATGTCACTAATAAGGAAACAAGACCTTTAGTGATTTCATTTAATGGAGGTCCAGGTACTGCAAGTGTTTGGATGCATATTGGATATACAGGTCCAAAGCGTTTAAAAATTGACGATGAAGGATATCCTATTCAACCTTATGGATTTGAAGACAATCCACAATCCTTGTTGGACGTAGCCGATATCGTTTACATTGATCCAGTGAATACCGGTTTTTCTCGTATCGTAGATAAATCAGTTCCTACTTCTAAATTTTTTGGCGTGAATGCTGATATTAAATATTTAGCAGATTGGATTAATGCATTTGTGTCGCGTCAAAAAAGATGGGCTTCTCCTAAATTTTTAATTGGAGAAAGTTATGGCACCACACGTGTATCTGGATTATCATTAGAATTACAAAACAGACATTGGATGTTTTTAAATGGTGTGATTTTAGTATCTCCTACCGATTTAGGAATTGATCGTGATGCAGTGTCAGACGCTGCTTTACGCATTCCTTACATGGCTGCTACTGCATGGCATCATAAAAAATTAGCACCCGAATATTTAGCAAAGGATTTACCTGCGTATTTACCTGAAGTAGAATCTTTCACTGTCAATGAATTGTTGCCAGCGATGGCACAAGGCGGTGCTTTGTCTGCAGAGAAGCGCAAGGAAATGGTGAAGAAAGTATCTAAATATATTGGATTAAGTGAAACCGTGGTGGCACAACAATCTTTAAATATTCCGTATGATTATTTTTGGAAAGAATTATTACGTGATCAAGGAAAAACAGTAGGACGTTTAGATTCAAGATATATTGGTATTGATAAAATTAATGCTGGACAAAAACCAGATTATAATTCAGAGTTAGTATCCTGGGAACATTCTTTCACACCCGCCATCAATATGTATTTGCGCGATGAGTTAGGATATAAAACCGATTTAAATTATTATATTTTTGGACCTACTAATCCTTGGGATCAATCTAATAATAAAACAGGGGACAACTTACGTCAAGCCATGATGGAAAATCCTTACTTGCATTTATTAGTACAGTCTGGATATTATGATGGAGCATGTGATTATTTCAATGCGAAATATAATATGTGGCAAATGGATCCTGCAGGAAAAATTCAAGATCGTATGTTTTGGGAAGGTTATAAAAGTGGACACATGATGTATTTGCGCAAAGAAGATTTAGCAACTTCTAATGAACACTTAAGATCGTTCCTTAAAAAGAGTGTTCCACCTCCAGGCACACCCGCTATATTTAAATAAGAGTTTTTAAAAAATAAGGCATACAAGACACAAATCGGTCCCGTCTCGAAAATAGAGTTGGGACCGTTTTGTTTTATAAGTACTTCATAATCAATCTATAAAAATAATATGTTATAACTTAATAATGTTATAACTTTATCAAAATTCAATCTATGGAAGATAGGCCACTATATACTGCAAGGGTGCGTAAAATTGGAAACTCCCAAGGCGTATTATTAAGCAAGGAAGTATTGCAAAAACTAAAAATTGTGCAAGGTCAAGAAATTGAATTTATTGTAAAGGAGGATCAGACCATTTTATTAAAACCAGTTACCCCCCCAACAAAACCACTAAAAAATAAATTAAATCTTTCCTTATCTACTTGGGACCATCAATTTGCAAACGCAATAAAAAATAATGATACCCCAGAGAAAGATATTTTTGAAGGAATGAACAATCAATTTGATGACAATGAGTGGTAATCATTTTAATCAATTTGATGTTTGGGAAATTGATTTGAATCCTACTAAAGGAAGTGAAGTAAAAAAATCAAGGCCTTGTGTGATTGTATCACCCAATGCAATGAATCAACATTTGAATACAGTGATTGTTGCACTCTTGTCACATACCCAAAAAAATTATCCATCCAGAATACCATCTTTTTTTAAAAATGATGCTGTAGAAATTATGTTGGATCAAATAAGATGTGTAGATAAAATAAGATTGCATGAAAAGTTGGGAAGCATTGATGCGACCACTTCTAAAGACATTCTCAAAGTATTAAGAACTATGTTCTCTTAATATCTTTTCTTAAAGTTTCTATTATTATTATTGTTGCGACCGCCGCCACCACCACCAGGACCACTTGGACCACGGCGATTGTTGTTATTGTTGTTGCGGTTATTCTGCCAACGACCACCAGCAGGACGATAATCATCACGTTCAAAGTTTTGATTACGATGCTTAATATAAGGTGTGTTGCTAAATTCTAATTCTCCACCAGTGATTGAATTTAATTCATTACGAATGGCATCATCTTGCACTAATTCTTTATGCCAGTTACTATAAGCTAGTTTCATGTAATGCGCAATCGCGTGTGCAAAGCCGGCTTTCTTTTCTTCATCTTTTTCCGCCATAGCTTTATCAATCACCAATTCTAAATTCTTACCTAAATGCGCATATCTAATTTTACGTTTAGGATAAGGTAAAGGATCCGGCTTTTGCTTATAAGTTTCCTTGGTTGGAATGGGATAGGGGCTATCTACCTCCAATTTAAAATTGCTCATAAAAAACAGGTGATCCCATAATTTATGTTTGTAATCCTCAATATTTTTAAGTTGGGGGTTTAAAAAGCCCATAAGTTCAATCACTACTTGAGCTTGCTCCTGCCTTTTGGCAGGATCCTCAATAGTCATTAGATGGTCCACCATTCTTTGAACGTGACGCCCATACTCCCTCATCCCCATTATGCTTCTTGCTGTATTGTATTCCATGTAATTATGTACTCCTCGAGTAACAAATGTAAGGATTTATTTTATCTTCGTAGTATGGAGCAATTGTTACAACAAATTGAGGCAATCAAAAAGGAAATCGCCGAAGCGACGGCCACAGGCCAAGCCGAGGTAGAGCAATACCGAATTAAATACTTGGGAACCAAAGGTTTGGTAAAACAAATCATGGGGGAGATGAAAAATGTCCCCAATGACCAAAAAAAGGAATTTGGCCAAATATTGAATGCTTTCAAGTTAGTGGCAGAGGAAAAATTGGAACAATTGCAAGCAGCTTTGGGAGATAGTGCCGAAGTAGATGATTCAAAAGATTACACTTTACCAGGCGATACGGTAACCGTGGGAACCAGACACCCTTTAAATTTAGTACGCAATCAAATGGTATCTATATTTAAACGTTTGGGATTTGCGGTAGCAGAAGGTCCGGAGGTAGAAGATGATTGGCACAACTTTGGTGCGATGAATTTACCGGCTGATCATCCAGCGCGAGATATGCAAGATACTTTCTACGTGCAAGAGCCCAATGAAGAAGGAGCCGCATGGTTATTAAGAACACATACTAGTAGTGTGCAAGCACGTGTGATGGAAACACAAAAGCCCCCTATTAGAGTGATTTGTCCAGGAAGAGTATATAGAAACGAAACCATATCTGCGCGCGCGCATTGTTTTTTTCATCAAGTAGAAGGATTGTATATAGATGAAAATGTAAGCTTCGCTGATTTAAAACAGACCCTCTATTTTTTCGTACAAGAAATGTTTGGTAAGGAGGTCAAAGTAAGATTCCGTCCAAGTTATTTTCCATTTACCGAGCCCAGTGCCGAAATGGATATTAGCTGTCAAATATGCAGTGGCAAAGGATGTAACATATGTAAGCACACAGGATGGGTAGAAATTTTAGGAAGCGGAATGGTACATCCTAATGTGTTAAAAAACTTTGGAATAGATACCGAAAAATATACCGGCTTTGCATTTGGAATGGGTGTAGAACGTATTGCACAATTAAAATATCAGGTAAACGATTTACGTTTATACTCACAAAACGACTTACGCTTTTTGCAACAGTTCAAGAGCGTTTGATAAATTATGTTACACAACACTAAGGGGATCATTTTACGCGTTACAAAATATGGCGATACCAGTGTAATCATATCAGCGTACACCGAACTATTTGGTTTACAACAATACATGGTAAAGGGCGTGAGAACAACCAGTAAAAAAGGAGCAAGCAAGGGTGTGTTTTATCAACCCGGCGCCATATTACAAATGGAAGTATATCATGCACCCATGAAGTCACTTCAAATGCTTAAGGAGTCCAACTGGGATTATGTGTATCAAACAGTATATTCAGATGTATTACGAAACGCAGTGGCCTTATACATTGTAGAGGTATTGCAACAAACTTTACAACCCGAACCACATCCCGAATTATTTTATTTAATAGAAGATACTTTAAAGCAATTAGATAAAGGAGGTCCTGGATTAGTGAGCAACTTACC
>Ga0214919_10001234_pt1 | contig 42465 bp, 60 predicted proteins | sample LL1503_MetaG_FD_177994 | JGI IMG/M metagenome (GOLD analysis project Ga0214919, IMG submission 177994) | Freshwater microbial communities from Lake Lanier, Atlanta, Georgia, United States - LL-1503 | ecosystem: Environmental > Aquatic > Freshwater > Lake | place: USA: Georgia | collected... | reverse complement strand
TTAGTCCTATTTTATAGACACAAACAAATAATCCCAAAACAAAAAAAGACCTCAAAATTGGTCTTTTTTGTAAAAAATTGTTTTTAAGCGATTAGAACGACAAAAAAACTAAGACGCATACCATCGGTAGGGTTAGGGGTGTTTGATTGAACCAGCGTCAAATAAACTATCAAATTTGAGGGGTTTCATTATGTATTTGTATGAACAAAAAATATAAAAAATGTCATAGATACATAAAAAATCCTCACATACGGAACGACATACGGAACGATTGAGGGAACGACATACGGAACGATTGAGGGAACGATTTGCATGTCGTGAAACCTTGATTTTATTGATGTAATCAAAAAACATACGGAACGATTGAGGGAACGACATACGGAACGATTGAGGGAACGATATACGGAACGATTTTGATTGTATATCAAAAACGACTTCCGAAACCTTGGTTTCTCATGATTTTTAAATGGCTATTCAAAATGTATAACCAAATCTTAATTTTTTTTAAACTACGCATCATACTTAATCAGGTAAAATGTATATCATACCTCTTTTTGCACCAGCAATTTCATGATTGTAATAAAATTTGATACCATCAGGGTATATGTTTATCAAATTTTTATATATAGCATTTATTTCTAAATCATATCCATCGAAATGGTCATAACACTTATTGCCATCTATTACTGGATTATGAGTTTTAAAATCGTGAATAGCAATCACATGTTTTGCTTTACATCTGGATATGATATCAATTTCATGTGGTAATGGACAATTATCACCCCAATGAGCATCTAAAAAGAATATAGTAGGTTCTGTGATTTCGTCTATGATTTGGTTTAATCCAATTATACTATCTGAATTGAATACATTCACATGTTGCATGCTTTCTACTTTATACTTAAAATTATTGTAAAAATCAGTATTGTGTTCAAAAGAGTAAACACGATTAAAGTGCATACCTAACCATTCAGTTGTGCTAAATACACAACTACCAGTTTCTACTGCATTCACAATATTATATCTCTCTTTTAATTTCAAAAACTCATTACAGATGTTAAAATCTCCATTAAAAGCATCTTTGTGCATTTCTGCATATATAGTATTTAGCATGTTTGTATTTTTTGATTAAATATAGGATGTTGTTTAAGTTCATTCATTACTCTTTCTGGAGTAATTGCTTTGTGACATTCAAATTCTCTATCTGTGTTTTTATGTTTCGGACACCAGTACCAATCGCCACTATCAAAAGAATTAGAATACCAGCAATCATTACATACGCTCTTGTCAGTAATACGCAAATAATCATCAATGCCGAGTTCAAACTCGTTGTGTTCATTTAAAAAGTTTGCTATCATACACACGGGCTTCCCAAGAGCATGTGCTACCCAAGACATTCCAGAAGACAATCCAATATAAAACTCGCTATGCTCAATGTAATTAATAGCGTCCGTTAAACTACGGTCAATTACATTCAACGATTTTTTCGGTACATGATTGAAAGTAGGACTTACACCAAAACTATCCCACTTATCTACGCAGACTGGTGTAATACCGATTTTTCGAAACATACCAGACAAATCATTCCAGTTATCACTGGTTAATTGTTTTTTTCTTCCATCAGGATGGTTCCAGTATTTACATTGGGCAGTACTATGCACACTAAAAGTGATGTATTTGTTTTTTACTGGTCGTTCTTTACCAGAACCATTAATTGTCGGTCTGATGTATTTAAAATCAATCATACCGAATTGTTCTGCATATCCGTGTTGAATAGGTTTATCAAATCTGTAATCTATCTTCAGTGTTGTATCATCTATATCCATACAAGACTTATCAACCAAGATTATGTTTGCATATATACCATGAAACAATTGTATCAAATCATTATTAATGCCGACATAGAGAGGGTAAATAAAAGATTGTGCAAATTTTTCAACGACTGGCATAAATGCAATGGTATCTCCCAATGCATTCGTTGTCAATAAGACTTTAGTAGTATTGTCATGCATGTGTGTATCAGGCTTTATCTATGATATTATAAATCTTCTCAGTCAACTCAATATCATATTCCGCATCGTGTAGTCTTTTTGGTTCAACTTCAATCTTCAACCATTTAGCCACGGTTTTCAATTTAAAATCATGAATGTTGTGTCTGTCGTGTTTTAGGAAATGACTTGCCAACACCATTACATCAATTGAATCACTCCAAAAATAACTTCCGAAATAATCATCTTTATTTACTTTGAAAAAATTACGCAAGAAGTGGTTATCGAATGAAGCATTGTTGTAACCAACTAAATGAAACTTATCTCCAGTATCAAAACGATTGACATATTTCTGTATAAGCGTAACAAACGCTACATAGTTTTGATGACAACTTGGATACATCATAATTTGTTCTTCTGTGACACCGCCTATCTTCAAAGCAGTTTCATCAATTAAAGCACCCATAAAAGGTCTGACTTTAAAATTGAATTTTGTTTTCTCTACACCATCAATAACAATTTTACCGCTCATCTGGTGAATAGCATGTTTTTGTGAATCTAAACCAGTAGTTTCAAGGTCATAAAAGAACAATTTCATATATAGTATTTGTATTTTCAAAAATAACAAATACAAACACAAAAACCAACCATTATTTACAATAGTTGGCTATGTTTTGAACAACATATACACGCACTAATCGAAAACCCCCAATATTTCTATTGGGGGAACCGAGCAGGAGTAGTCAGCCTGCATTTGCATGGAACAGTATATGACTTAACGACTACATTATCTTTTCAGATTATTCGACTTCGAATACATCTATTTCATCTATGTATATGGGTGTTTGGTGTCCTACGAAAGCACACCATGTATTAAACTCCAGATATTCTATTGCATCATCTGCCCCCATCTCTGGTTCTAAGATGTCAATCATCTTTTGTTTAGAATAAACCACTCTTAAGTTCTGAGTGTCTAATCCAATAATTGCATCATCGAATCCATCTGCAAATAGCAATTCTTCATCTGGGACAAAAGCGAGAATTTTTTCTCTGTTTGTCAATTTATTTGAGTTTTCCATATATTCTGTTTACGGTTTCTTTTCCTGATTCAACTTGGATACCTAATCCATTAAGGTAGGATACATATTTATCTCCTATCTCTGCCATGCAATCTCTTTCTAAAGGCAATAATGATTCTGCCATGTGTATCACATTATCGGTAGTGATAACATGTGATTCAATCGTTTTTAATTGATTTATTAAATAAGTTAAAGGTGATATTTTCATTGTAATAGACTTAAATATATGAGTATTAAAGCACTTAAAAAGCAGAATAATATGATTGCGCACATGACTTTAATGGAGTTCTTAACAAAGGATATAAAAATTCGCCTAATCATTTTTTTTCAATTTATTTTTCAAAGATGCTTTCCTTCTTCTTTCGTTTCTATTTTCTCTTGAAACTTTTTTATCATTGATATCCTTCTTTTCTAAGCACTGCTTTAGAAAAACAAACAAAGCCCATTCAATATCCCCATTCATTAAAATAATTTAGTTTGCTTCAAAAGTGGTTCAAACCTTTTAAGACTTAAATCAATGTAGTCTTGGTTTAATTCACTCCCAATATAATTTCTTTTGTATTCTATACAAGCCATAGCCGTTGTTCCACTTCCCATATAAGGGTCATATACGATATCGTTTTCATCTGTCGTTGAAATTATACAATTAGATGCAAGTATCATTGGAAAAGGGGCTGGATGGTCATTGTCAGTTTCTGGATTTATTTCCCACACGCTCTTTTGGAACTGGGCTTTCTTTCTGTCAAATTTCGGTATACTATCAGCGTTCTTTTTTATCCAGAAAATATATTCCGTGGTAGGATAGAAATAACTAACATCAATTTTTGGTGTGTTCTTGCGATTCCAAACGATGACTTGCTTGACTGGAAAGTCGTAGACAAACTTGGGATGTATAGTAAGGTGTTTGTGTAAAATATCAATGTGATTGTAAAAAATGCTCCCCGTGTCTTTCAAAACTCTTAGACATTCGGTGAGGACTTCTTTTTGTTGCCTGATGTATTCTTCTGGGTCAAGATTATCGTCAAAATCCCCGTAAGAAATTTTTCTGGACTTGGTTTTGAATCCATTATTCATGTTTTGATTCATGCTCCAGAAAGATTTGTTATAAGGCGGTGATGTGACAATGCAATCAACAAAATTATCTGGCATCCTTTTTAGGGTTTCCAAACAAGGCTCGTTATAGACTTTGTTAAGTTCCACCAGAATTTAAAAAAGTGTTTGTTGGATTAAAAAAGGTTCAAGACGCTTATTGGCAATTTCCACATATTTCTCACTCATCTCCGAACCAATGTATAATCTCTTAGACCTTAAACACACTTCAGCAGTGCTTCCAGTTCCCATAAATGGGTCATATACAATCCCACCCTCAGGGCAACCAGCCAGAATTGGTTTTCTGATTAATTCATCGTTGTAAGAAGCGTAATGTTCGGAAGTGGACGGCTTGGTTGGTATATCCCAGAAGTCGGATATTGAACCAGGGTTTTTACCTCTTTCTGAATTTTTATTAATGTCATCCGTTTCATAAATGACATTGTTCATTCGTTGGTCAATATCAATATACTCGGCATTTACCTCACCCAGATGAATTTTGATACTGTTCCAGTCATCTACACTGGGATAAGCAAATCCACCTTCATCGTACCTGAACCAGTGGGCTATGGTTGTTTCATTAATTTCAACAAGTTGTACCAACCCTTTTAACGATGCTCTTGAACGCAGAAAATCTACAAATTCTTTTTGAGGTGGGAGTTCAGGTCTTTTTTCAATAATGTTTTTACCACGAAGTTGATGCATACCTTGGCGATGGTCTTTCTCGTTTTCTAAGTTGTTATACTTAGATGCAGTTTTAATTTCACTCAAGTTAGTTGGCTTCTTAGTTACATCCCAGAAATCAGCAATAGACCCAGGGTTTTTTCCTTTTTCACTTCCCCATGTCCTTTCACCTTTTGAAAAATTACTTGTACCACTACCAAACTCTTCCTCCGCTTTATTTCTTACTTGAGGTGGTGTAATTGTTTTATCTCTTATAGCATCCAAATCAAAGAAATACTTTTCTGATTTAGTCATAAAGAAAAAGTACTCATGTTTTTTGGCAAACCTATCCGTACAAGATTCTGGCATGGCGTTTCTCTTAGCCCAAACAATATCATTTCGTACTATCCAGCCTCTATCAATACAACCGATAGCAAACCGATGTGGAATGAGTAGCAAACACTTATTTGCTACCTCGGTTGATTTTTGTTGCTGAAAACCCTGACCGATGATATTCTTTTTAGAAATAGACCTTGTTGCTCCATTTTTCTTTGCTCTTTCTAAACCCCTAATACCACCACTGATGGTGTTGTAAGTATCTCCAAGGTTTATCCAGCATGTACCAGTGGGTTTTAAGACACGATAAATTTCGTCCATCATGCTCCATAGGTTTTCAAGATACTCGTTGAATGTAGGTTCTAATCCCCACTGACCTTCGTAACCATAATCTCGAAGTTGCCAGTAGGGAGGCGAAGTGATTACACAATCAAGAAAATTATCTGGCATCTTTTTGAGCGTTTCCAGACATGGCTCAACATATATTTGGTTGGTTTGCATTAGAATAATTTTTGTTGTGATTGATTTTGTTTGTATTCCTTTTGAGCGTATTCAATTCTCGCTTTTGCTATTTCAACATATTCGGGGTCAAGTTCCATACCGATAAAATCAAAACCTTCAAGTATTGCACCTTTCCCCGTTGAACCACTTCCCATAAATGGGTCAAGTACAATTCCGTTTGGGGGTGTTATCAAACGGCATAAGTAACGCATAAGTTCGATTGGTTTAACTGTTGGGTGATTATTGCCATCACCCCTATCGCTTTTATTCGCTTTGGCACAATAGAAGAATCTACTTGCGCTACCCGAATCATTAAAATTACTTGGGGCTTGTGGCTTATCGCCATTGAACATTGATGTTTCTTTGTTCTTGTATTCTTTACCGCTATAACTATATGGCTTACCACCATTGCCATTTCCCGTATTTGGAAATCCTTGCAACACTTCATCACTACCATCGTGAATAACATTTGCAGGGAAACGACCCGTTGGGTCATAGTTCTTTGGCTCAATCATTGAATAATCACCATATACATTATTATTGGTCATTGGTTTTGTGCCAAAATCTTCGTGTTGGTTTTTTGCGGTGCTTTCTTTTTTGTCTTCATCATTTGCAAATTCGACCCTACACCCATCAATGTTAATTCCTCCCGTTCCCCATTTTAAAACATTTTCGGAAACCGATTTTTCCGACAAGGGTTTACGGGCAAGGCATATAGGTTCGTTTGCTGGTTTTAACGCAGTTCCCCAACCTTCCCATTCCGAACTACCTTTCGTAATGATTTCCGTACCATAACCAAATTGCTTATCATTGTTTCTATTTGCAACATCGGCTAAATAGCCCACACCTTTTTCCTTGGCTTTTTGAACATCACCACGCTTTTTTTCACCAACAACTTTTCTATCATTACCTTGTATCTTATCAACGGCTTTACCTATGTTGAATGATTTTGGGAATCCACTACCATACAACCACATTATCTGGTCACGAATTTCAAACCCAGCATCTTCCATGTTTACAACCATTCGGTGATAAGTTCGTGTACCTCCAAATGACAAAACATGACCTCCGTGTTTTAATACACGATACACCTCTTTCCACAACTCCACACTTGGGACATCGTAATCCCATTTTTTATTCATAAATGATAATCCGTAAGGTGGGTCAGTAACCACACCATCCACCGAATTGTCGGGTAGTGTTTTTAACAAGTCAAGATTGTTTCCGTGTAATATTTGCATTTTACTTTTCTTTTTTCATTTTGCTATAATAGTGTTCAATTAAAAAGTCTTTTTCTTCTTGGTTACGCCAGTAATCATAGGTATACTTTAACATAAACTCTATACCAGCAATTTTACCTGCTTCCAAAAACCTTTGATGGCTTTTTCTCAACTTGGAATCCATTTCATCGAGAGATTTGTTTTCAGATTGTTTTAGTACCTTGGACATTTGTAACATAGCCTTTACTATTTCTAAAGCAACCATACCTTCGTAATTTTTATTCAAGTTCTGCTTTAACTCATTATATGACCATTCTATAAAACCAGCCATATTTTGCATGGGAGTCATGTTTCCATTAAGAATAAAGCCTTCTATCTCGTTACTAAATGAAATACCTTCTGGCAATTCCATTACTATTGTGGATTCTTTAATTTTCAAATCATCGGAAACAACTGGTGTAATTTTATCTTTCCATCTTTGAGCAGACTCTCTGTCTTGGAAAGAACCATACATAGTAGATTCATCCTGATTATAAATGGCAAAAAGTTTTTCGGTCTTTTTCATTATGTATGTTATTTTCAAAAATAAGAAGAACTGGTCAAATAACCACTTAGATTGTTTATTATTTTTCAACAAAGAAAGTGAATAAAAAGTGGTTTCTTCAAAATCTGAAAAAACCACTAATCATAAATAGTTTTTTATTTATGAAAATTAAGCAATCCGTTTTCAATGTGATAGATGGTTTGTTGTTGAGTTGCAATTCTTGATTTCAGTCTAATAATGAAATTACGCAACTCTTCTTCTGTTTCTGCTATGTAATAACCTTTAGAAGTCGCACATATATTTGGATTTACATTTAGTCGCAAATAATGGATTATTTTGCGAAAGATTACTCCTTCAACTTTCAGGAATAAGCCAGTAGTCAATAAAATCTCAGTACATGTTTTTGATTTGGATTTACCAACCCGTTTTTTCAAATAGGTATAAATTTTTTTTGAGTATTTTAACTCCTTAGCAGTTAGACTACTGAATATTTCAAAATCTATGTTGTTATAATGCATGATTTATTTGCTTTATGAGTTGACTGGCTCACTCTTGTTGTCACATCCTTGTATTTTATTACGCATCCATATTGCGCCTCTCTTAAATGCTTTGTATTGTAAAACATCAGTGATTGATGCACTAAGTTTACCATACAAATCCATAGATTCTTCACTTATCTCCTCATCACTGGGTAGTTCAATACCCCCCAATGATTTAAGGTGTTTTTCTACAATGCTATCAATTACTGTTTCATTGTATTTTTCAATATATGTTTTCATTGATAGCATTGAGTTTAATACTTGTTCTTCTGTGTATAGTTTCATTGCTCACCTCCTCCGTAGGTTTCGTTTTTATTTTTGAACTTATAACTAATACCTTCATATTTACCAAATATTAATATATCTGAATATTGCTGACATACTTTATTGGCAGAATCTCTACGAACATGTTTAATTTCTCCGTTTGGGTATTTTAGCCAAGCACGCCAATTTTTGCCTTCAGTACATTGAAGTTTTGCTCCATTTTTTATGGCCTCAATAATTTGTTGTTGATACTTACTCATTGGTTAACTCCTTTGTCTGTTTTGCTTTTTGCATTTTTGCTCATTTTCTTGAATACTTCAACATACATTCTAATTGTTGGAGATACAATATAACTTGCTACTGCACCTACCGTAAACCATATTAAATTATTCATTGTTTATCTCCTCCGTAGGTTTCGTTGTAGATAATTTCAATGTCTTTATCTTCGATATTTACAACATCGATAAATTGCTTAGCAAATTCAATCATTCTTTGCTTTTCCATTTCTTTGGCTTTTTTTTCCAATTTGAATCGTTGATTTTGAAATTCATAAATTTTAATTTTCCCCATAGTAAATTGGTCAAATAATTTTCCAATTTCATTATCGTACCACTCCACTGCCGTTTGTTGTTTAGTGTTGCTCATTTGCTATTTCAATTAGTTTTTTAAGACAAGCAAGTTCAGACTCATCATAAGATTTTAATCCTACTTCTTTATGGTATGTTTGAGTACTATAATTATTTTTATACTCTCCCGTTTTAGAATCAAGTGTTTTGGAAGTAGAGAGTTGCATTACTATTTGAAAACTATCACATAAAATTAATGCGGTGTACCAATACTTATATCTAAACCATCTAAATGCTTGTGAGTAGGTTGGTGCATCTCCATTTTCATCAAATGCACTTTTTCTGACATATCCATCCTTTGTGGCATAAACACCAAAACAAGGTTCATCAAATCCAAGTTGCTTTAACTCTAATGCTTCTGCGTAAGGGACAAATTCTTTCTCAATGTTACTTTTTTTCTCGTTGCTCATTTGTTACCTCCGTTAATTAGTTCAATAATTTCTTCAGGTGTTTGGTCTACTTTAAATTCAGATTCTGAATCACCAAGGTTAACCCAAGTAACATCTCCGTGTTTAGAAATTAAATGTATTTTATCAGAGTTGATGATGTACTCTTGTAATCTTCTGTGGTCTGTGTATGTTAATGTTATAAATTTCACTTGTTACCTCCTTTGTGGATAGGGTTTTTGCAATTTCCTTTGTGACATAGAATATTACCCTTGTAATTTTTACAAATAAAGTATTCACATCCTTCAATTACACATACTTTAAGTGGGTCTGATGCTAAATTACTTTCACTGGGTATTGTGTAATTTGTCGTTTTTGACTTTACAGTTGGTTCTTCGCATCCACCCATCATTCCGATAAGTAATGTTGCTAATGTTATTTTTTTCATTTCTGTTCGTTGCTTTTTATTTGTTACAGATTAGTAAATATTCGATGTTCTAAAAAATAAATTCACTCCTCTTTTTATTTTTTGTGCTGAATCTTCGGGGCTTACTCCTTTGTTAAATAATTTTTCAGTCCAGTTGTCGTCAATCACATCTAAAAATATTTGTAGTTCTTTAGATTCGGGTTCTGGATGAAATTTTGTTGCCCAAATGTCCCATAGTTCGGAGTACCATTTGTAAAAGAACGAATTCTCGTCAAATAACTCCATCGGTTTTAAGTGGTCTTTTGCAAACATGATTAGTAAGTTGAATCGTCAATTTGTTTTTGTTCTTTTTCTTTCAGAGCCATGATTTCATCATTTTCATAAACAAGACTCACATATAAACCTTTGTTAATCCTAACGGCTAAAGTTTGATTTGGGAATTGTTCAGTGGCGTGCCATACCTGAATATAAAAACACTTTTCTGACCGAACTGCTTGTAATTCATAACCATCACCTAAATAATATGGGGATTCGAAAAATTCATAACCCTTATCTGGCTTACCATATTTTTCAGTAATTATTTTTTTGACTTTATTATAATCTTCAAGCAAAGAATACCAAGTTTCCTCTTCAGGGTAGATAACAACCAATTTGGCAGTCATGTAAGTTTTGGGTGTTCCAGCAATCAAAAGTCGAACATTTTGTGAACCCAGTTTTCCAGTCATCACCATTACTGCTGGTTTTGATTCTGGAGAAAGTTCAAATCCCTTTAACTTCAGTTGATTTGTAAATTCAGTTGTAGTTCCAGCAATTTCCAAGCCCATAAAGAATTGGGCATGAGCGCAAAGGCTAATCAGCAAAGCGGTCATTAATAAAGTTATTTTTTTCATTTTATAAAAATTGTATGTAGTAGGTTTTATTTCCTTCCCCAATAGGAAGACCATTTGTCCAATTTCCGTGGTAAGTCACAAAGTCAGGAGTCGTGATTTTATCAAGATACCAAAAGCCTAAAACTTCGGAACCATTACTATTCGTTTCAATAAACAATCGGTCATATTGATAACCTAAATATTCGGGATGTGCTTTTGGAACCAAACTTAAACGAATCCAATTTGCATCGTTGTCCAAATAAATTTCCTGAACATCTTTGTCTTGCCAAATATTTTTTGGTATGTAACAGACTGCTCCATTCATGCGGTCAGCACTCACATACAGATAGCCATAACATATAGGCTTTTCCGATAAACTTGTCTTTAAAACAAATTCTTGTCTTGCCCCTTGAGGCGCTAACAGATAATTCATCCAATTTACTCCTGAGGTTTTTTGAACATAACCACCACCAGCAACAGAATCCATCTCTAAACCTTGAGAATACCCAGACAAAGTAAAAAGTAGGCAGGTAAAAATTAATTTTATTTTTTTCATATTAACAATCTCCTTTTGGTTTGGAATGGAAAATTTCATCATCTTCTTCAGAATACGACTTTATGTCCTTTTCATAAGCCCAAGAACAATAAGTTGTTATCCAGAATTCGTAGTAGACTTTGATATTGCAATCAGGGAACTCTTCTCGTTTCATTTGGATGAACTCATTCAATAAACTTTCATCTTCAAAGCAACATACACCCTCTTGAATGATTGCCACTTCTTGAAATACATGCCACATAATTCCAACTTTTTTCATTTTTGTTTTTTTAGTGAGGCAAAACTAATGTTATCTTTGAGAATAATAACAAATAAATAAAAAAACTTTGTGAACGAACGAATTTTCTCATGAATGATTATTTGTTGCTTCTATTGATTGCATAGGCACTTTGTTCAATACCCAGATTTATACACAGACTTTTTTTGTAAAACCATGAGTCAAATGCTTTATCAAATCTTAAACCAAACTCTAATTTGAATGGAACTAAAATTCCATTCAGTCTGGGAATAGCATCAAAAGTCTTTAACCTAACCAATTTTGCATTATCAAAGATTGCTGGCTTGAGATTAAAAGATGGTCGATTTTGCCACATGGTCGGCAAATTGTTATTTAATACCTGACTGGCAACTTCATCTTCAAACATTGGTTCCAGCAATAGTTTCTTATCATCAAAATACCATTTCCATATTTCATCCTTATGCTCAATTTTAGATAGAATATGTTCTGGAAAATTCCTAAATGGTTCCGTGAATCCAAGCATGGCAGTCCGTTTGTTCCGTAAGTGATTTATGGCAACATCAATATTTACATCATCTATAAACATCCAATCGTCCTCAGTGTGTAAAACATACCTTGATTTTGAATTAGCCATGTCATATTTCCAATCTTGCATAATCCGACTATGACGATAACCATCTGTAAAATCTAAACGCTCATAAAAACGACTCACTACAATTTTAGGTTTAAAAAGATGTCTGAGTAAATACTGCATTTCCGCTCTTTCATCCTCACAACTGCTATCATCGTAATGATAAATGGTTCGGGGATTAAAGCCATGAACCTTTTCATGTAGGGATGTAATGGATTGAACGAATAAATCCATTCTCTGGGATGTCGTTATGGATAAATCTATCATCAGCACAAAAGTAAAGGTATTGTTATTATTTTCAAAGATAATAAATAAATGAATACCCATATTAGAAAAAAGTTTATATTTGCCCCATGTATGAAACTTCCCCTTACAAACTTTGTGTTTTGAAAAGAAGCCAAAAGGACGATGGTATCTACTATGGTATTAACGATAGCGAATCTGGGGAACTCATTTTTGAGTCCCAAGATTTAGCCTTCACCGAAGCAAGTACGAATTTGAATCAGGCACATGTTTATGCCGACCTATATGAGTATCGCTCTGTTGGAAATAATGAGTTGGACAAACTGATTCAAGACGATTGTAAAGTTGCCGTTCGTGGAAATGTAAAAGATGGAGTATGGCAACCTGATTTTTTAGCAAATAGAATTATAATTATATGGAGCAGACTTTAGTTGATGACATAGTTTCAATCCTTGAAAACTATTCTGTACACAATGACTTCGATGGATTCTTAAAAGTCCCAACCGAAGAAGTGGCAATCGCCTTAGAAAAAATGTTCATCACCAAGATGAACGAGGAAAAAAGAAAAATCTTAAAGAATAAGTTATGATGACCATTAATTTGTACACCCTGATTGCTTTCTTTTTGTTTTTTGTTGCTGGCACAATTATTCCAGCACATTATAAATACAAAGACATGGCGAACCGCAAGTTCTCTGGTGATTACTTGAAGTTTCATCAGGCAAGCAAAAACAGAAAAAAATTGATTCTAATTCTTCTGATTAGTGGTATCTCGTTATTATGCAAGTATCCTTGCGAAATTGAAGTTCTCAAATTAGAACCGAAAGTTCAAGACATATATCTCATGGGATTAAACATGGGCAGTGTTTTTTTGATTTTGACATGCGGTGCGGAACTTGGAAACTTTTTGTTGAAATATTTTGGAGATAAAAAGTGATGATGCTGTTGTTATTTTGAAAAATAATGTATTTTTGCCAACATGACACACTCAAATCTTCCCAACAACTTCCTATTTTATTTATTAGGAACTTTTCTCGCCTTCATTTTGTTTATTTTTTGGCTTAACTACAAAATTCACGAATCGGACAAGTCCGAAGAAAAATCACCTGAAAAACCAAAAGAAGGAGCGCATGTAGTAAATCAAATGGATATCGTTTTGGGTCACATTGAAATTTACGGAAGCATCTGCAAAGATGAAGCGTTCAGTTTGTACGGAATCAAAAATTTAAAAGCAGTTATTCATAAAATGAGAAGTAAGATGAAAGTAAAAGTGATTAACATTTACCACCCTGGTACTCAAAAGTTTTATGGATATGGTATAATGAAATAAAAATATGGACAAATCAACCAAACTACAAAGACTATTAATTCAAAGAGGATTATCTCAAAGCGATTTACAGAAAAAAGTGCATGCAAAGACTGGTATCAAAATTGAACCATATAGAGTATCAAAAATTGTCAATGGTTCAATAACCAATTACTTTACCGAAACTGCAAGAGCAATAGCACAAACATTAGAAGTGCCAATAGAAGCAATCCTTGAAGACAAATGAATTCCTGAAAGTGCTTGTGACTAAAAGCACTTCACATCAGTTGATATGGCTTAAAATTATGGCAGATGGAGAGAGTGTGCCTTTGAGTGTATTGGCAAAAGTTGGAAGTGTAAGTAAAACCCAAGCATCAAGAATTGTTCAATGGGGTAAAGAACTTTTGGAAAATAATTTGCCAGAAATTCACCAAAAAACCAAGGAAAAAACAATATCGAAGTCCGTAACTATCAGTAAAGACAAGGAAAATGAGAAAAAAGAAATTAGCCAGAAAGTTACTGAGGTCATAGAATATTTGAATTTAGCCACGGGTAAAAAATTCTCTACAACTGGAAATGATAACATAAAACATGTCATGAAAAGATTTACTGAAGGATATACCTTGGACAATTTCAAACAAGTGATAGATGTGAAAACCGCCAAGTGGAAAGGCACGGACATGGAAGACTATTTAAGACCTCAAACTTTATTTGGGGGCAAGTTCAATGCATATTTAAACGAATTACCGAATAATGGAAAACAACAAACCAGCAGTATCCAACAAACAATTGACACCGCACAAAGAGTCGCAGAATCGCTTGATTGGGGCGTGGATACGGAATGATGAAGAAAAACAAATTGTTTTGTCAAACGATGACAAAAAACTCAGCGAATTCACGAGCAAACAAGACAAGGTAAATTTGATTAAATCAATTACCAGTTGGAGATTGCATTTGGGCATCAGGGAAAAAATGAGTGAGGAAGAACTCATCATAAATATGAATTTCCTGAAAGAAAGTTATCCTAAGATATCTTTGGAGGATATCAGGCTGGCTATAAAGTATTCACTGAACGGAACACTGGATGTAAATCCTGAAGCATTTGGCAGTTTTTCCCCTTTGTATATAAGCAAAGTTATAAACGCTTACCTTACTTATAAAAGGGAAGAGTTGAATGCAATTCAATCCCGAAAGAACTACCACGAGTTCATTAATAAAAAAGAACCAGAATTGACTTATGCAGAGAAAGTTTGGGAACGAAAGAATTTTATTAAATGGTATGCTATCAGAATAAAGCAAGAGGATAAATACATCGGTGATTATGGACATCGTGTTTGGACTTTGCTGAATGATAAAGGTTTGATTACTCCAGAAAATATTGACATGGAAGATGCCGAAGAAAAAGCAGAGATTCTAAAGAACAGAAATTTCTACTCCACTTTTGCTAAGGCTATGGCAAATATGAACCCAGTTGAAAAAGAAGAAGAGGCAAAAAGATTGAAAGAAATGTATGGTAGATATTATATCATGAAACAATTTTTCGCAAAAGTTACTGACATTGACATGTGGATTCGTCAATTTTCTGATGAAGATATTTTACCTTCGACAGAACAAGCAAAATAATTGACTTTGTATTATCAAAAATATGAAAACACCAATAGTCGAAATTGATGAAGACCAAATTTTAGAGATGCATTCCATAATTTGTGAAGAACTCACATTGATGCTTCTTGATGTAACCAATTCAGAAGAGCCAACCGAATGCGCATGTTTAAAATGCTTATCGGGTCGGGCAATGACTAAAACCATGGATTATCTTAAAGAAAAAGACATCGTTGAAGTAAGATTGAAATTGAGTCCAAATCACGACAGAAGACACATAAATTAATATGGCACAAGGAATTTATAAAATCACGGAAACATTTGAACAAATGTTGTGTGACTATACTGGCGCTCCGTACGCAGTAACAGTTGATAATCAAAGTAATGCTTTGTTTTTAGCCCTTTATTATGAAAAAGTTTCAGGAATGGAAATAACAATTCCAGCGAGAACCTATCCCAGTGTTCCGTGTGAAATTATTCATGCTGGAGCAAAAGTGAATTTTGAGCCAGTTGAAGGAAAAACAATCAAAGGTTCATACCAACTGAAACCGACCAAGGTTTGGGATTCTGCATTGAGTTTTGATGCCGATATGTATAAGCCCAACACTCACATGTGTTTGTCTTTTACTGGCCCTTACAAAACTTTGAAGTTATCAAAAGGTGGTGCAATCTTAACAGATGATAGAGAAGCATATTTTTGGTTTAAAAGAGCAAGATTTAGTGGCAGAAATGAAATGTCTTATCACGAAGACCATTTCGATATGCTTGGTTGGAATTTTTACATGATGCCAGAACTTGCTACCAGAGGCGTTTTGATGATGAATCAATTTTACAACACTGATGGAACTAAAAAGAGGTTTGCAGATGTTGAATTGCCTTATCCAGATTTGAGCAAGTTTGAAATATACAAAAAGTAGAATTATAAGGCTCAAGCCTAATAATTGTCAATTATCAGTACAAGACCTTATAACTGAAAAATGAAATTTGATTATATAGAAATCGGGACATCAAATTTTGACACAATGTGTCAAGAACATCCCAATTTAGTTGGTATCAGTATAGAGCCATTGGATATCTATTTAAAGTCATTACCAAGCCATGATTCAGTCATTAGGCTAAATTGTGCTATTAGTAGGTACAAAGGACAAGGAGTAGTTTTTTATGTTCATCCAGAAGACATTGATGAATACAATTTACCAGAATGGTTAAAAGGTTGTAACTCCTTTAATGATTTACATCCATCGACAAGTACAGAACTTGAAAAAAGAGAATTGACTCACCTTGTTAGAAAGAAGGTTGTAGATGTTCTTACTTGGGAAGATTTGGTAAAAAGATATGATATAACCAAAGTTGAATTTCTGAAAATAGATACCGAGGGTCACGATTTAATAATTATCAATTCCATACTTGACCTTATGGAAATAAAAACGACAACATTACCAGAGGAAATATTTTTTGAATCTAACATTTTGATAAGTGAAGATGAATTGAAATTAACTCTAAGTCGATTAGAAGATTTTGGTTATGTGGTAATTATGAGCAATTCAGAAAACACATTGGTTAGAAAAAAATGAGGATTGATAAAATCATATTTTCCACCGATGATAATCCCTTGTATCTTGGATTCTGGCCATTTATAAGTAAATGGACAAAACAAAGGTTGGGCGTAACACCAGTACTTTTTCATGTAACGACTGAGGAATCCGATTTTTACGAAGATGATTATGGAATTGTAAAAAAGTTCAAATCAAACCCAAAATTGCCCAGTTCTTTTCAGGCGCAATTGGTTAGAATGTGGGGTACCCGTTATTTCATGGATGAATTCTGTATGACCAGTGATATTGATATGATGATGGTTGATAAAGATTACTTTTTCAAAGGATTACAAGACTATCATGATGACGATATGTTGATTTATGGAAGTGATGCTTATGATTCCAGTCGTCCTGAGTGCATAGATATTTACGGAGGTGATAGATACCCGATTTGCTATAATTTGGCTAAAGGAAGTACTTTTCAAAAAGTTTTATTAACTGATAAGAATTTTGATGACTACATGCAGTATGTAAATGATTATTATTTCCCTTTTCACGATAGCGATGAAATGTATTTCGGGTGGATGGTAAACAATACATCTCATGGTGTAAACATTATTAAGTTGAAGAGAGGATTTACAACCAATTTTTATTGCCCAAACAGATTTGAACGACCAGTATATTTGTCAGAACTTGAACAATTAAAACTTAAAAACAAAGAAATTATAGACATTCATTTGGTTCGTCCTTACGAGAAATACCAAACACAGATTCAGATTATTAAAGAGATGATACTATGAGTAAAGAAGTTTATTTAATTGGTTGTCATGTTCAGGATACAAAACAATTATTTCTATTGACACGATTGGTAGATGTGTTAGTAGAAAACAAAAAAGAATTTGTCTTAGTCAGTCACACTACGATTCCTGAATCAATTATACAAAAAAGCGTTGCGTTTATTTATGACGCAGAAAACCCCACTTTTAAAAGTTGGGATTTGGAAGGCGCTAACCACTGGAATTTTCATACAGAAAACTGGAGAATTGCATCAAAATACATTTTACACGGAGCAAGTGATTATTATCATGTTGGTACTTTAAGGCTATTGTTGAATGGGATAAAATATATTCAGTCAACTGAGTATGATGTGGTTCATTGGATTGAATATGATACTTTACCAGATTTTCAAAGAGCATTATTGAATACTGGATTAATTGAAGAAGGTGATGATTTTGTTTTTCATGGTTTAGGAGCGTTTTTTAGTTTTAATGCAAGAGCCAGAATGAAAGAGCATTTTCTGGGAGCGGATTCAGGGATATTATTGAAATTGCTTCAGAAGAATTCTTATGTTGCAGAAATTGTTATCATGAATGAAATATTTGAGCAAGAAGCCAAAAAAATTTATGATGTGTTGCCAGATGGTGGGCAATATAGTCAGAACTATGACAATATTCCCGTTCATTGGAGTTTGTTTACAGAAGCCAACAATGACTTACATATTTTTCTATTGAATCGACAAAATAAAAAAATAGAAGTCACCTACGATTTGAACGATAGAACTTTTTATAAGGAACTGCAACCGAATATGTATTCTAAGAATCTTATTGGAGAGTACAATTTAAGTGGAAGAATGTCGCTTCAAATTAAAGTAGACGACAAAATTCATTTTAAAGAAGTTTGGGATGGGCAAGAATTTTATGATAAACTGATAAAAGAAACCAGAACTTGGAATTATGTATAAAAGACTTGCTTTATATGGTGCTGGAGGTCATGCGAGCGAAGTGGTTGCTCAATTAAAAAGCATGAATTATAAAGTCCATAAGTTATTTGTAGATGAACCTTATGTGAAAGATGGATATGAATCAATTCAATCTTTTAATCCTGAAGAGTATTTAATAATGATTCCAGTTTCCAATTCTCAAGCCAGAGAAAAAATGGTAAATAAACTTCCAAAGGGAACAGAGTTTTTTTCTTTCATTCATCCAACTGCACTAATTATGGAGCCAGAAACGATTAAGTGGGGAGAAGGTGTTTTTATCGGTGCATATTCGATTTTAACCGTTGATATACAATTAGGAAATCATGCAATCTTAAATCGAGGTGTTCATCTTGGTCATGGGTGTAGAATTGGCGATTATTTTAGTGCTATGCCGAGTTGTGTTGTTTCTGGCGATGTGAAAATTGGCGACAATGTATACTTGGGTACGAATTGTTCCGTGAAAGAAAAAATAACTATTTGTGATAATGTGACAATCGGGATGAATTCGCCAGTACATCACGACATTTTCACATCTGGTGTATATGTTGGTGATAACCTAAGAAAAATATGAGTGAAATTAAACTGAGTATAATAATTCCTGCCTATAAATTTGGTTACTATATTGACCAAGCAGTTCTGTCTGCGCTATGGCAAACAACAAACTTTGAATTTGAAGTTTTGGTGAGGGACGATTTTAGTCCAGATAAAACAACTTCTGTTTTAGAAAAAATTGCCCATCGAAATCCTCGTTTGAAATACTTCCCAGCAACAGAAAATTGGGGATTCATGAAGAACATAGAATTCTTACTCAGAAAAGCAAAAGGCAAATATGTGGCTTATCTGGATGGAGATGATTACTATGTATTTCAAGACCAATTACAAAAAGCATTTGACTTCCTCGAAGACAATGCAAATTATTCCATGGTGTCTTTTGGGTATTATAGGAAATTTGAAAATGGTGAATGGAGTCCTGATAAACCATGGGAGTTTTTTGGCCCACTTGAAGATACTATTGATGTCAATCAAATGGCACAAGTGAATAAAGTTCAATGGGGACGAGTTTTTAGAAATCAGACCAATTTAATAAAACCATGGATGTATAATTTGCCCACACTTGATTGGGCTTTGAATTACGAGGTAGCCAAAACTGGATTAATTAAAAATATTGACGAACCATGGGGTATTTATCGCCAGAGCAATGTTGGTTTATTTAATCCTTTAAGTGAACAAGAAAAACAAAATTTAGACTTAAAAGTTAAAAACGCCATTCAAAATCATCATCACGAAAACAATAAAATGAAAACAATTACCATAGTAGATTCTTTCGTTCATTCAGAATCAGTCAAAAGAAAGTTAGAAGCGTTCGTAAAGATGCTTCATTCAAAGGGTCATGAAATATTATTGGTGAGTAATACGGTTGTAGATAAAGACATCTTGAACTTTTGTAAATACTATCTTTACGATTCGAACAACAGATTATTTCAAGACATATTTGAAGATGTCAAGGACATAAACCTTTGGAAAATCATGGATGGTTTTAAAGTCAATGAACATACATCTGGATTGCAGAAACATGGTTTATCTGTACTTGTAAATTTGTTTAATGCTTTGAAAATGGCTAAAAGTTTGGGTTACACACATTTTCAAAGAGTTGAAGCGGACGATATTTTTGGTGAACGAAGTTTGGAATGGATTTCAAGCGTTCCCCAAAGAGTTCAAAATCAAGGCAAAAAAGGATTGTATTATTTTAATAATGACCCCACAATAGACCAAGAGGATGTATCATTTCACTATCAGTTCTGTGAAATAGACACTTTCTTAAAGTGTGTCACTAACATTGAAAAAGAGCAGGATTATGTTGAATATTTGACTTCTGAATTTGGACGACCCAAGTTTATAATTGTAGAAGAATTTCTTTATAGAGAACTGAAAAGACATTGCTGGAATGATTTGATTATTCGAACTACCGAAGAACAAACTTCCGATTTTATTGATACCAACTGGAATACAGAAATCAGTGTTTCAAACATGAGTGAAAAATATCGGGGATGTACTTCCAGGCTTTACAGACATTGGGGTACAATGCCGAATGGTGAAAATTATGATAAGGGCAACAAAATCTTGTTCAGTTATAACTACACAGAATCAACAAGAGTTAGGGAAATCGAAATCATCGGTATGGATGATAGCGTTCATAAAATAGGTCATACTGTTGCTGGTAAAAGAGGCTGGTGCTACAACATTATTGATTGGGAATTTAAAGCCATTAAGGTTTATGAGGATGGCGAATTCCTTTATGAAGAAAGCAATTTAATTGAATTTTGGTCACGAATAGTTTTTGAAAATTAATATGAAACTGATATTTTTAATACGAAGAATTTTACATGGGGCTTACTTGTTGATTAGTTTGCCTGCCTTGATAATGATGATGTTTTTTCCATTTTACAACTTTTTCAAGGCTCATGGTAGACTGCCAGTTATTGATGAATTTCATGATGCCGTAGAATACCTGACTCCACACTGCTTTTTTATAGATTTCTTTTTGATTGCATTTGGTTATTTATATTTTGTAAATTAGCGAGATAGTATTATTTTTGAAAATAAGAACCATGGCGACAATTGCATTAGGAATACCGACAATAAACCAAGCGGAACTTTTACAACCGCTTTTGGAAAGATATAGTGAAAACTGGTATGGTAGACACACCTATATCATTGATAATGGAAATCAAAAAATTGACCCAGTTGGTTCTAAGCAACGGATAGTAAAAATGTCCAATAATTTGGGTGTTGCTGGAAGTTGGAATTTGCTTTGTCGTACAATTTTTGGATTTGGATATACTCACATAGCCATCTTAAATGACGACATCTACTGGAATAAAAATGCGGATGATATTGAAACTTACATCGAGCAAAATCCAGCAGATTTTTATGTAGGTCTTGGACAATGGTGTTGTTTTGTATTGCCCTACGACACTTATGAAAAGGTGGGCATGTTTGATGATAAGTTCATAAACGCTTATTTCGAAGATAACGATTATGAGTATCGAATGAAGTTGTTGGGATTGAGTGTTCATAAAAACGAATTCTTTAATCCTGATGAATACAAGCAAAGTCAAAGTATTAGGAAAGACCCGTCACTTAATGTTAATTTTGAATCAAACAAAATTCGCTACATTGAAAAATGGGGTGGTTTTCCCAGAGAAGAAAAATTCACTAAGCCTTTTGAAAAAATTATAGTTTATTGAAAAATATTAGATATGTCATAAAAATTTTGGCAATAGTATTTGCCTTGCCTATTATTTTATTGGCTTACATGCTATTTGTCAAAATTTATGCTGAAGAAACAAATGGAATACCTAACAAAGAAGACGAACAATATTTTTTCAATGTAATTCTTAAACGATGTATAATAATTTACTATGTACTCCTTGCGATAATTCTAATCTGGAAGTAAAAAAGATGAAAGATTCAAATATCAGAAGTCCAAAGATTTATCTGATAAGTGTTTATCGAAAAAAAAACAACCTCAAACTTGGAGAACCTTATGAGTTTTTGAAGTTTGTTGATGTTGATTCTGCGTTGTATCAAATTACTTGTGACACTTTAGAAGCGAAGAAATTCACCTTGGAAGAGGCATCTTACATAGTAACCGCAATGAGTAAGATGTTACCTGAGTTTTTTATGATAAATTTGAATCCATCTTATCATGTACAAAAAGAATACGGAAGATTATAGGCTTTACATTGCTCTGAGCGTAATTGTAATTTTATTATTGTGGATTTGGATGCAAAAATCTACAATAAAATCTTTGCAGGTATTAAATGGAGAAGTGACTCATGAAATATCTGTGGATGGTCGTTACATGGAAACCCAAAGACAAAATATCATGGATTTGGAGAACGCATTAAAGTCAGGAATGCTTGAGAAAGAGCGTTACATGAAAAACATCAAAAGCCAAACTAAGATTGTTACCAAAACTTTGGTACAAGAAAAATTGGTTTCTTATCATGACACGGTGGAAGTGTTTTTTGATACTCTTGACAAACGCTATTGGGTTAAAACTCCTGCTCCAGTTAGATATTCCGATTCGTTCAATTTGATTTCGGGAAAAGTGACAAAAGATGGGTTTCAACTTGACACAATGGAAACTTTGAATGAGTTTAGAGTTTCCATTTTTGATAAAAAGCAAGGTTTGTTCAAAAAGTCAATTCCAGTAGTTGAAATCAAAAGCAACAACCCAAATACAAAAGTCGATAATATAAAGAATGTCACCATAGAAAGAAAAAGTCCATTTTTTACAAAGTGGTGGTTTATTGGTTCTGTGGGAATTTTACTTGGTCACTTTTTGATTTAAAAATGTTAACTTAAAAATATGAATGCTATATACAATCAAATCAGTCACTCCGTTTATTCAACGGCTGAAACACAAAGACAATCTTATGAGATTGGTGATTACCTGAGGAACAATTCGATTGAAGGCGATGTAGTTGAACTTGGAATCGCTGCGGGAGGAAATTTCGCAACTATGCTTTTGGGATGCCGAGAGGCTGGACTAAACAAGAAAGGATGGGGCTTTGATAGTTTTCAAGGAATTCAACTTGCTGGGAAAAAAGATACCAGTCAACCTGGTATTGGTGAAATAACACACAATGTTGATGTTCCAGACGAAGAACTTTTGGTTTCAAGTGGTGTAACGGTACACCCAAAGCAAAATGTAATCGACAACTTGACTAACTGGGGCTTGTATAACAATGTAGAGTTGGTGGAAGGATGGGTTCAACACACATTACCCGTTTATGCAGACAAAATTGAAAAGATTGCGGTTTTAAGATTGGACATGGATATTTATTACCCTACCAAAATTGCTTTAGAATATCTTTTTGAAAAAGTGGTAAAAGGTGGTGTTGTAGTAATTGATGATTGGGCTTTAGATGGTGCGAGATTGGCGTGTGAAGAATATTTCAAAAAAATAAAGTACAAGCCAAATTATATCGGAGTTCCTAATTCAACCCCAGTATATTTCTACAAATGAAATTCACTTTAATTCACCCAAGTAGAAATCGTCCCACTTTGGCGATGGATACCATATTGAAATGGACTCAAAGAGCAAGTTCGGAAGCGGACTATGAATATTTGATTTCAATTGATGACGATGACCCTAAATATGATTTGTACCATGAATGGTTACATAAAATTGTAGGTGAACGAATCAAGTTACATGTGAATTTGAATCATAGTGCTATTGAAGCCATAAATGTAGTATTGCCATATTCTACTGGCGACATTTTTATTGTTGTATCGGATGATTTTGAATGCCCTTATGGATGGGATAAATTGCTTTTGGCTAACCTTTACGACAAAACAGATTTTGTTGCAAAGGTGAATGACGGAAGCCCATCATGGATAGTGACTCTTCCAATAGTACATAGGACTTTTTATGAGCGTTTTGGTTATTTGTATAACCCAGAATACAAACACATGTTTTCGGATACCGAAATGACTTGTGTTGCTGGTTTGTTAGGCAAATTAATTCATTTAGACCACTTGGGTTTTGTTTTTCCTCACAGACATTATACCACTCCGAATGGACTGGCAAAAGACGAAACAAACGAAAAGAATGATTTAACTTGGGCGCAGGGTGAAGAAGTTTTTCGCAGAAGAATCAAAGAAAATTTCGGTTTGAAGCCTGAAGAAATCGTTTCTAAAAAAATTCTGGAAAGATTGAATCACTGGTTATGAGATTAAGTATTCTTATTTGTACCATACCATCTCGTGCAGAAATGCTAAAGAAACTTACTCAACAACTCATGTTGTTGTTGCGTAAGTATGACGAATCAGAATATGAAATATTAATTCAGCCAGATGAAAATATAAATGTTGGTCGGAAAAGAAATATTTTGCTTCAAAAAGCCTCAGGGGACTTTGTGGTTTTCATAGATGATGATGATGAAATTCATGATAACTACATTGATGCTTTCATGAATGCTATTGAGTCTAATCCTAATGCTGATTGTATAGGTTATAAAGGATACATTACCTTTGATGGCACATCAAGAAAAGATTGGGTTATTTCAAAGGAATGCGAAACATGGCACGAAAAAGATGGTGTTTATTACAGAACCCCTAATCATATTTCGCCAGTGAAAAGAAGCATTGCAATGAAAGTGATGTTTCCACAAATTGAGTTTGGTGAAGACTACGAGTATTCCATGGGTATTTTACCTTTTTTGAAAAATGAAGTTTTCATTGACGAACAATTGTACCATTATAAGTTTATGGCAAAATGATTCAATTAAGTATATTAATTCCATCTATTCCCACAAGGTTTAACAAAGCAAAAGCCTTGTACGATAAAATATTGTCTATGGTTGGAGATAAGCAAATCGAAATATTAATGCTTACCGATAACAAAAAAAGAACCATAGGTGAAAAAAGAGAAGCATTAAAAAATGCATCAAATGGTAAGTATTTCATGTTCGTAGATGATGATGATGACTTACTGGAATTAGAAGAATTATATCAAGCGACTTTTTCTGATGTAGATGTTATTACTTTCAAACAACAATGTTTGAATGAAGATAAAACTACTTTTATAATCACTTTTGGATTGGGAAATGAAGTTGAACATCGTAGCATCAGGGGGCGTTATCTTGATTGTAAAAGACCGCCATTTCATATTTGTGCGTGGAATGAAAAGTTCAAGAATTACGAATATCCCCCAGTGAGTTATGCTGAGGATTGGGGATGGTTAGAACAAGTTTTGCCTTTGGCAACTACCGAAATACATATACCAAAAATTCTTCACTCCTATAATTTTGACCCACAAATAAGTGAAGCCAGTACTGAATCAAATATTGTATGGCAAAATCCAAACATAAACTCACCAATCGCATTACCCACAAAAACTAAAAAATATAAAATGGTTACTGAAACTGGAAAAACCAGAGCAATAGTAAATTTGGTTAATAACAATGCAATCTACCTTAATTGTCAAAAAAGATTAGAGGAAAGTGCAATTAACAATCCTGATAAATCATTTGACTTTTTTTGTTTTCAAAACGAAAGTCAAGTACAAGCGCCACCACACCATGATAACCCTTATGCATTCAAGATTTACGCAATAGAGAAAATGCGTGAGATGGGATATAAACAAATTGTATGGTTAGACTCAAGTATAGTATTGGTTGCGGATTTTTCTCCAATTTGGGAGTGGATTTTTCAAAAGGGATTCTTCTTTGAAGAGGCAGGACATTGGGCTGGAAGTTGGTGCAATCAGGATACTCTGAATTATTTTGGGATAACCAGGGAGCAGGCTATGACAATGCCGATGTTCGCAGCGGGATATTGCGGTTTTGATTTTGAACATGGGCTTGCTCAGGAGTTTTTTGCTGAATGGAAAGAAAGCATGCTAAATGGTTGCTTCAAAGGTTCTTGGTCAGACCATAGACATGACATGACTTGTGCTTCAATTATTGCAAATAAGCACAATATGGTAAAAGATTATTCTTCTGGTGGTCAATATTTTGCATACATAGGTGAGGTGTATGGAACACCTTTGCCCTCAGTCGTAGGTCACTTAGTTGGTAGATAATGGAAAGCAAAAAATTCGATATCGAATTGTACAACGATGACTTCTTTGAATGGCACTTAAAGTACGCCAGAGAATATTCTATGGTAACTATGGACTGGCTTTTAGAGTTTATACCATTTCAATCAGTCGTTGATTTTGGTTGCGGAATCGGAAGTTATTTGGAGTCTGCGTTTGCAAAAAATATCACCAAAATAAAAGGTTACGATATTGGAGGTGAGTATGCAAAAAAATATACTCCTGAACATATTCAGCCGTTCATAGAATATTTAGATTGTACCAAACCCATAATCACTGAAAAATACGATTGTGTTATTTCATTTGAAACGGCAGAACACATTGAACCATCAGGCACAAATCAGTTTTGTGACAACTTGGTTAATGCTTTAGACAAGGATGGTTATTTGTTTTTTACTGGCGCTCCAGAAGGGCAAGATGGATGTGGTCACATAAACTGCCAAAGTAAAGCATTTTGGATGATGAAATTTACCGAAAGGAATTTAGAATTTGATGCGGTTAGGACGGCAGTCGTGTATCAAGAATGGAAAAGACTTGGCGCTCCTAACTATATATGTGACAACTTATTAGTTTTCAAACATGTTACAGACATATAAAGATATTCAAGGCTGGTTTGATTATGAAAACATTTATGACAACCAAGTTGCGTTGTTAAAGGATGGTAGTATAATAGTAGAAATCGGTTGCTGGCTTGGTAAGTCAAGTTGTTATTTGGCGCAAAAAATCAAAGAGTCTGGAAAAAATATAATGTTGTTTTGTGTTGACATTTGGGATTACTCGAAAGATGACCCGTATTACCATGTCTTCAAACAAACACATCCAGATTTAATGAAAGCATTTAACGAAAATGTAAAAGCCTTGGGTCTTTCAAATTATATAAAACCAATTCAAGGGAGTTCAATCAATGTTGCCCAAACCTTTCATTTAGCATCCGTAGATTTTATTTTTTTAGATGGTAATCACCATAGTCCGTTTATAGATGAAGATTTACAAATTTGGTACCCCGTGTTGAAGAGCGGTGGTTTTATAGCAGGACACGATTATATTGACTCAAAAGATGTCAGGCGAGCAGTAAATAATTTTTTTAACCAAAATGTCATTCAGGATGGTTCGTGTTGGATTTTTAATAAGCCATTATGATAATTTATGAACCTAAAAATAGAGTTGAAGTAAAGACCCCAAAAGGTGACGGTTATATCTGGCTTGTTACAGAATATGGAACTGAAACAGATACCATTTATACCATCATCATAAAAGAAACGGGAGAAATGTGGCAAATGACACATAAAGATTTAAAAGTAAAAGAAAATTGGACATTTAATCATAAATAAGATGTATACACAAAATGACGAAGAATCAGTAATCAGAGGATACTTTGGTTATCAAGACCCAAAATCCCTATTCCTATTAGATATTGGTGCTAATGACGGAAAAACTTTTAGTAATTCCAGACAATGTATTCTTGATGGTTTCAATGCGGTTTTGGTAGAACCAAGCCCAAAAGCATTTGACAAATTAAAGAAATTGTATGCTCGTAATTCCAGAGTTAAATTGAAGAAACTGGCTATCTCTCAGACTTCTGGAGAAGTTGTTTTTCATGAATCGGGTTCATGGAATGAAGATGAAAGCGATGTGGCACTTTTGTCCTCGCTAAAAGAATCTGAATTAGAGCGTTGGGGGGATAGGGTATCGTTTACTGAAACCAAAGTTCAATCGTTGACATTCCAAGACTTCATAAATAATGAAAATCTGCAAGATATCAAGTTTGACTTTATTTCTATTGATGCAGAAGGTGTAGACTGGGAAATTCTGGAGCAAATAGATTTGACTAAAATTGGTTGTCAGTGTTTGTGCGTAGAGTGGAATGGGATATTGGACATGTACACCAAAATGACACAATATTGTGAAAGTCATGGTATGAAACTCATTTCAAAGAATGCAGAAAACTTGATTTTTATACGATAAGATACGGATATATACGAATTATGTACGCAGATTGGAATTTAGAAGATAGATTGCAGGAATATTTTTTGGGTGAAAACCCCAAGTTTTTAACTGCATTGGATATTGGTGCCAATGATGGAGTTTATCTATCGAACACAAGACAAATTATTTTAGATGGTTGGAATGCAGTGCTGGTTGACCCAGCAGAAAGTGCTTACAAAAGATTGAAAGCATTATATCATAATCATCCGAATGTGTTGTTATGTAATGTGGGAATTGGCAAGGAATCAAAAAAAGAGGTGTTTTTTGAGAGCGGAAGTTATCAAGAACACACTCAAGATGTAGCATTGTTTTCAAGCACTATTGAATCAGAAATTAGGCGGTTCCCTGGCGTTCCGTTTGAAAAAAAAGAAATAGAAATTATGACTTGGGACGATTTTCTAAGTTTTTATGGATTGAAATATGCTAAGTTTGATTTTATTACAATTGATGCAGAAGGCTTAGATTGGGAAATTTTGAAGCAAATCAATCTGAGTTACTATCGTTGCAGATTTCTATGCATAGAATGGAATCAAAGACCTGAAGATGAAATTAGGTTTACCCAGCATGCAAAATTATTCGGAATGAAACTTCTGGAGAAAAACAATGATAACTTGTTATTCGTCAAGTGATAAGTGTCGTTATATCATATTGCTCAAATGATGAAGCATTCATTCAACCCTTATTGAATGAGTGTAAAAAGTTTTCAGACGACATCGTTGTTGTTTCTACGAATCATTTTCTGGATGGAGAGTTTGATATGAATTTGAAAGACCTATCTGAAACTTGTGTTAAGCATCTAATTTATCCTTGGGAAGTCGACAGAGAACCAAAATATTGGCACAACCACAATCGTTTTTTAGGGCTTCAAGCAGCGATTCATGACCACATTCTGTTCTTAGATGCCGATGAAATACCAGATGGAGCATTGATGAGAGAATTCTTGGAGTCTGGAGTTCACTTGACTACTCCAATCATAACTTTTGAGTGTTATTGGTATTTCAGAGAACCTATTTATCAGGCAAAGACAACCGAAAGATGCGGTGTGATTTTTCATCGAGGATACATGAATGAAGAGTTAATTTATCATCCGATGGAGCGATGGTCGTTTGAATTAACTCAGACCCCATTTTTAGATAAGGCAAGACACAACAATCAAATTTTAATGCATCATTTGTCATGGGTTAGAACTAAAGAACAAATGTTGAAAAAAGTTAATTCATGGGCGCATAAGAGTGATAAACACTGGGTATCTTTGATTGAACAAGAATTTGAATATTCTTTTAAAGGTCGTGACTTCGTTCACAACTACCAGTACAATGAAGTAAGTAACATATTTAACATAAATATACATGGAAGACAAGAAACCACAAGCCCCAATTCAATACTTGCATAAGTATGAATTGGCTGACTACAACTTATTAAAAGGGACTAAACAACTTATGAAAGATGGAGTTCCTTGTAAATGTCACAAAGCAAATGTTCAAATGATTCCGAATATGGCAAATCAATTGATACCATTTTATGAGCATTGCACAACTCATTGCACCAGAGCAATACTTGGTGTAGAGAATGAGCAGTTAGTGTATGTACAAAATTGTGAAGTAATCGCACAAAAATTCAGAATCGAAAATGCCAAAGCAGAACCAGCCAAGCCAAAACTTGAAGTCCTCAAGTAAAAGAATTTTAGCATATATGGACTGGAATGCCCCAACGGGCTTCAGTACCGTAAGCCAAAATATTATAGACCGAATCACTCCATTTTGTCTTGAAAACAAAGTGGAGATAGATGTATGTGCAATCAATTATCGTGGCCCTGCGCAGGTTACTTACAACAAGTGCGTCAAGGTGTTTAATGCTGAAAATTTTGCAAAAGACAAAAAAGACCCTTATTTGAATCGCACGGGATTTTTGACTTTGCTATCTTTAAGACCCTATGATGTAGTTTGGATGATGTATGATATCAATGTTTTAACTCCATTGATGCCCACAATTAAAGAACTCAAGGAAAGGCAGAAAAAGGTAAAAAAAAAAGGTTTCAAAACCATTATTTACACACCAATAGATAGCCCACCACATCAGAGTTGGTTTCAAAACATGAATCAACTGGATGAGTTAGTGACCTATACCAACTATGGTCTTGAGGAAATTGAAAAAGTTTTTGAATTCAAAAGCAAAATCAAAATTGTGCCTCATGGATTGGACACTGAAACTTACAAGCAAATAGTAAAGAAAGGTTTAAGAACAAAATATGGTTTACCAGAAGAAGCCATGATTTTTGGTTCGGTTAACAAAAACCAACCCAGAAAAGATATTGGTTGTACTCTCATATCGTTTGCAAAATTCAAAAAACACATTGATTCACTGAAAGTGACTTACACAAATGGCCGAAAGCCAATATTGTATTTGCACACTTACCATAGTGACCCATCGGGAATAAATGTTCATCAGGTTGCCAGTCGCTTGGGTTTGAAATTCAATGAGGATTATTTTTTACCCATAGAACCGAAGTATAGTAATGCCGAGTTTACACCAGAGGACATGAACGAGATGTACAACTGCTTAGATGTGTTTATATCAACCAGTAGTGCTGAAGGTTGGGGTTTAACAGTAACAGAAGCCATGTGTGTGGGTTTACCAATCATTTGTGGAAATCATACCAGTTTAAAAGAAATAACCAGAAACGGAAAAGATGTCAACGCAGTTTTTCACCAATTTGAGCATGTTCAGATTCACGATGGTAACGCCATTAGGTATTGTTTGGACTCAGACCAGGTATCACACCAGATGTTACTATTATTTAACAAGTACATCGCCAGTGGAGGATTTGAAATTGAGGATTACGACTATCAGAAGAACAAATATAACTGGGACAAAATAGCCTTGAACTGGGTGAAAATATTGTCAAATTATTTGTAAAGTTGATTTTCTTTGTTATTTTTGAAAATAACAAAAATGGCAACTAAAGAAACTCTAATCAAAGCACATTTGATGAATAACAAGATTATTACATCTTGGGAAGCAATCGAAACTTATGGAGCAACTCGTCTGGCAGCGATTATATTTAACCTGAGAAAAGAAGGGTTTTTAATTGATTCTTATGATTACAAAGACCACGATAGACATGGGAATATTTGCATATATTCGAGGTATGTTTTGCTGGCAACACCAGAAAAGCATGAAGAAATAAAAAAAATGCAACTAAAACTATTCTAAATGGCAGACTATATCAAAGGCAAAGATTATCAGGTTTTAACAAAACTTGCTAAATATCAGCAAGAACCTTTCAGGAATTGGTTGGTAGAGAACAACAAAGAAACACCATACATTCCAGAAGAAGGGGAAGATGCACATCAATGTTTTTTCACGGAAGATTATCGTCAGTGGCTTTTAATTAAGTGGAACGAAACCCACTAAAAAAGAAAGGGTGGAACATTCCGTCCCACCGCTTACTTCAAGCCGAGATACCACAGAGTACCCGTAACAAGTGCTAATTACTTAGCAGTCTTGTACACGAGGTAAGCGATACCAATCAAAGCCAAGGTGTTGTGTACATTTGTACCACCGAGCCAGTTGGGGCTTTTGATGTCGAAAAATCCAGTCATTTTGTTTAAGTCAAATTGTTTAGTTTTGACATTACAAATATGGTGAATACTAACTGGTAAAAACAAAAATTGTAAGATAATCTATGGTTGACATTTTATGAATAAAACCCATTTTTGTAATGTATTGAAAATCAATGTTTTATAAATGTTCAGAAAAAAAATAATAGCATCAAAATAAATTATCTTACATAAAATACTCTTAAAATCCAATGAAAAACAATTTTAAAGGTGGGAAATCAGCAGATATGTCTGCGTTCGATGTAGCCAAAAAATGGAAAATAAGTCCTAATGAGTTCATTCCAATACTTGAAAAAGGAACTCAACATGAAATGGAGCATACTGACGATAAGGACATCGCAAGAAGAATTGCTCTTGACCACATTGTAGAAAAACTGGATTACTATGACAAACTGGAAAAGATTGAAAAGATGTCTAAGGGTGGCAGTACGAATATAAATTTCGATGATAAAGAATTACTGAAAAGATACAAAGACGGAGAAAGCATCGGATTTACTGCAATCGCTCACTTGAAAGCAAAAGGTTTAATACCAAGGTCTGATGGAAAAATTAGAAAATCGGAAAAATACATGGAGGATGGTGGTGTGATGAGTTATCGTGAATATGTAGATAGTCAATTTAATGAAGAAACGGATAAATATTTACCAAGTGGTTATTTAGAAGAGTTTGAAATACTAAGAGATAAAAAAGATTTATATCCAATAGTGTATCGTTCAAAAAACGGATTTGAATATCGTATTAAAAATAATACCAATAGTCAGATAGGTGTTTTTGATGGGAATAAAATGATAGGGTATGCTGATAATAAGGCTATTATGGTAGCCCCATCATATCAAAAAAAGGGTATTGGATTGGAATTGGTTACAATACTGAAAGAAAGGAATCCCGAGCATCGGTTTGGTAGTATGACACCCGAAGGTTGGAATTTGCTTGGCAAATACTATGACGAGAAAATAGCGAAAAAATCTAATAGCACATTTGCAAAAGGTGGGCGCACCATAGCACAAACTCCTGCACCTGCATCAGACAGAGTTTATGGTAGCAAAACCAACCCTAAGGGAAGTGCCAGCGACACCCAACTTGCAAAGTCAATAAAATTTAATGATTCTTTGCTCAAAGCAATTGAAAACAAGGTTAAAGCACACAATGAAGAATACCCATCAAAAAAGGTAACTATGCCCACGGCAAAAGCAGTTGTGAGAAGAGGAATGGGGGCGTATAGCAAATCACACAGACCATTCATCACTGGTGGAGCGCCAAATACAAGACAAGCATGGGGGTTGGCAAGGTTGAATAAATTTTTATTGAAAAAGCGTGGCGTAAAAGTAAAAAGCGCATACATTCAAGATGACGACCTACTCTAATGGCTAAAAATCAAAAATTAGGCGATTGTTACGAAGTTGCTGGAAGGATGGCGATTTTAGGTCTTTCTAAAGCACCTAACGGAGAAAATTTTTTAGGGAATCCAATGGTAGTGCATGGCGAAGTAGAAGGTCAGGGCAAGATTAAAGGTTTGCGTTATGGTCATGCTTGGATTGAAGACGATGTTTATGTTTACGATTTTTCTAATGGCAAAAATTTGATGCTATTAAAAGAAGTTTATTATTATCTGGGTAAAATCATTCAAGACAAGCCAAAACTCTATAAATATTCATTTCCAGAAGCCCGACAAAAAATGCTCAAAACTGGAGAATTCGGCCCGTGGGACTTAATAACGGAATCAGGCTTATAATTTATATCTTTGTTAAGTATTACATTATGAATCAAGTATCTTTCTCAAATATGGATGAAATAGGAACACCAAATAAACCAATAGACTCTTTTAAGAAGGGTGGAGAAATCAAACACATTTCGGGTAATGCTGGTGGTTATCTTGTAGGACAAAGACATTCAGAAGGTGGAATAAAAGCCATCAATAAAAGCACTGGTCAGCCTTTAGAAATGGAAGGTGGTGAAGTTGTTATTACCAGAAATGCAGTAAGTAGTGATGAAAAACACGAATTTGAAGGAGAGATGCTTACAAACCGAGAAATATTATCTCGAATTAATGAAAGTGGTGGAGGCGTTTCTTTTGAAGATGGTGGTGAAGTTTGTCATGTATGTGATGCCGAGTATAATTACAAAGGCAAAAAGATGAAGGATATTGACATCTTTAAGGAGATGGCAAAAGGTGGTGAGATTGACGATATTATACAATCGGTTGAGGACTTGACTTTTGAAGATTTTAATGAAAAATTTGATGACCAATCTGATGCGATTCTTGAAGCAATAAAGGATATTGTGAATTGGTGGACATATTGTTTTAAGGGTAAAAAAAATACCCCTTATGAAAACAAATATTTTACTATTGATAATGGCGACTCAGATAGAATACATTTTTATGAAGTTTTCACTCAAAATGCAGATGGGTTTTATATAAAACCAGATGATATCATAAATAATTTTACTCTTTTACCAAAAAACTTTGAAATCTATGTCAATAACTTTGAACACATTTCATACAAACAGATAGGTAAGTTTCAAAGTTTTACTTTAGGTAGTCCTATTGGACTAAGGGCTATATTTAATGAACCTGAGGGTCAAATAAATGTAGATGCTTTTGAGTGTGTTGTAGTAACGGATGAAAATAAAGAGTTGTTGTCAACCAACAATCCTGAAGTTAAGCCACAAACTACGAATCAAGAAATTTTGGACTATGTAACATATTGGAAAACGCTTATACCACAAACCTTTACTCCATTTGATAAAATAGCAAATAGGTTTGTGGGTTCTAAATTTTTCAGAGCCTATGTAATTATTCATAGAGAAAGTATTTCAAGCCCGATAGAATTTAAATATTTTATGTTGTATGGTGGAATGAAAGGAAAAGGAACAACATCAATTATAAAAATTTATACATTTAATTTAAGAGATGATGAGAAAAGGATTTGGAAAGTTGATAGAAGTATTCCGTTTACAGAATACTTGATTAACTCTAATGATTTTTCTAACATTTACAATTTGGATATCGTTATCGGATATAAAGATTGTTACAACAATTTGGATTTAGCCTACTTACTAAACAATAAAATTCCAATAAGGATAAAAAATTCTGATTATGCGGACAAGCCGTATACAATTTTGACACTAATTGAAGGCGATAATGAATTTGCATTTCAGTTTTTGTATCAAAATGATGTACACACAACGATGATTGAAGGATTAGAAGACCCTGAAATGAATAACATTGTAATTGATTTTGGAGATGTTAATACTGAGAAAGAAAGAAAATATATAGAAAGCAGAATAAGAGAACTCGGATTGAAAATAAAGTTATTCCGTGCTTCTATGACTTTAGAAGAGTTTGGTGCAGTTCAAAGAGAGTTAAGAAAATATGTGAATTTGCTTCAGGAATTATATTTGAGAGAACAAAATGCCAATCCATTAAGTTTTTTTGAAAAAATAAAAGATGCTATAAAACTGGATTTTGGAAATATTGATGCACAATATCCACCCACGACCAATTTGTCCATCAACGGATTACCCAGTCAATTAACAGAGCAAGAATGGTTATCTGTAAGAAAGGAAGATTTTAAGATTTGGTTTGGTGACTGGGAACAAGCATATTATGACCAAAATTATGCAGGTGTAAGTCAAATTATTAACGACACCACAAAAGAACCTTTGGCAGTATATCATGGAACCAATGTAAAATTTGTAGATTGGAAAATTTATGAGAGTAACACACTTCATTATTTCGCTAAAAAGCGTGAGATGAGCGAGTGGTTTGCGAGGTCTTGGACTATGGGTGGTAGAGGTGACAAAGCAGGAGTTGAAAGTGCTGAGATTAAGCAAGGAAATCCTTTTCAGGGAGTATTTTTATATAGATGCTTTTTAGATATTAAAAACCCGATTGACTTTAGTCCTTTTGGAGTAGAAAAAGTAAAGTTGGCAGATTTAATTGCTTACTTGAAAATTAAGTATGGTGTCGGAAATTTTGAATTATGGTCAAAAAATGACTATTTCAAAAAAGGCACAGTAACCATGGAATCTAAAATTTTTACATGGCAAATCATTCGTTTGTGGCAGAACTTTAATACTTATGTAAGAGAGTTTACACCATACGATGGATTCATTTTTTATGAATACATTCCGTCCAAGGCTAATTCTGGAAATATAGAAGATGCATCTTTGTCCTTTTGTGCATTCAGAACTGAACAAATAAAATTTCATGATGCAATTTCATTCTCAACTGAAGTTGCAGATAGCAGATTTGAGAGCGGTGGTATAGTGAAAAATACTAATAAAACCAGAAAGCGTAAATAATTATATTTGTATATTGATGAAACCAAGTCCAAAAAATATAAAGAAGCAAATGAACATTATCGGTGGAGGTCTGTCCACTGATATTATAAAAAAAGCGTTAGAAAAGGTAAGTGAAATTCAAGGCAATACTCAAAGAAATGAATTAATATCAAACATCAATTCAAAAATGGAAACCGCTGGTTTTGTACCAGCATTTTTGGATGGCAATTTTAAGTCGGATTATGTGGATTTTGAAATTACAATTAGTAATCCAGCGTCATCAGGAATTTTTATAAGTGCCAAAAACTTAAAATACAATTTGGGTTTTGTTGTGAGTATATTCGTAGGATTTGATGGAGTTGAAAAAAATTTAATGCATGGTATAATTAAATATAACTTCAAAAGTGATGCCCAAAGTATAAGTGATATGGAACTGGTGGTTAATTTGAATACAATTAATTTAGGCACTGCAATGAATCAATTGGAAGCCATTTATGAAAAAATGGCAAAATTATATAATGAAGAATTGCTAAAAGAAATACAAAAAGAGGCGAAAGAAGAAAGAGAAAAACAAAAACAAGAAAAACAACCCAAAAAAGAGAAGCAGGAAGCAAAAGACGAAAGAGAAAAGCCTGAAGAAAATGAAGACGAAGAAGGCGAAGAAGGTAAAGATGAAGATGAAGAAGGTGAAGGTGAAGACGAAGAAGGCGAAGGCGAAGGCGAAGGTGATGATGAAGAAGGCGAAGGAGGTAAAGATGAAGATGAAGAAGGTGAAGGTGAAGACGAAGAAGGCGAAGGCGAAGGCGAAGGTGATGATGAAGAAGGCGAAGGCGAAGGTGATGATGAAGAAGGCGAAGGCGAAGGTGATGATGAAGAAGGCGAAGGAGAGGGAGAAGGCGAAGGTGATGGCGAAGGTGATGGCGAAGGTGATGACCTTACAGATGAAGAAATAGATGAATTGATAAAGAGTCTTTCAAAAACTCAAGGACAGAATCAAACCGATGGTGCTGATTTTGAAGACTTCTTAGAAAAGGTAGATAAAGGAGAAATTGACAATGACTTTACCGAAAATTATAAAGACCCATCAATAACTTCACCTGAAAAAGAATATACCGATACAAATAACCCAAATCCTTTTGGGCAACAACAAGAATACGAAGAACCTCAAATAACTGGTTCTTTGCAAGCATTGGCAATGTTTAGTAATTTTGCTAACCAAGAAGATTTTGTAAATTCTTTGCAAGGAAGTAAAACAACATTGAATGCATTAATAAATGGATTATCACAAAATGAAGTCAATCAAATTAAAACTCTTTTGGGAAATCCAGATTTAACTAAATTTGACCTTAAAGCACAAGCAAATCAAGATTTTGATATTATAAACAACACCCAGCCATGAGCAGAAAAACAGATTTATTAGACATCATCAACGACCCATCAGTATCAGATGTAATAAAAGATGATGCAAGAGAACAACTTGAACAATTAGAAAGAGCAGAAGCCAGCGCTAATCCAAGTGTAGATGCCGATATAAATTTTGCCATCACCGAATTAAGAAAAGCGTTACAAGAAACGGCAGGACAAGGCGCAGTTGATAAAAAAGAAGTTGAAGACCTTATAAATAAAGAATTGAAAGGGTTCAAGGTAGGAATCAAAAACCTTGATACATCAGTCAAAGAACTAATTTCAACGACTCAAACCATTCAGGTTGTGAACTGGCAAGATGTAAAAGTCATGCTGGACGGAAAAGGAAAGCCAAGAAGAATTTTTGATGTTATTTTGTCCGATTTTGAAGCAGGAAACAATGTTTATTTGTATGGTGGCGCAGGTACGGGTAAAACTTATATCGTTGGAGAAATTGCAGATTCAATTAATTACAAGTTAATTACAATCAATTGTAACCAATTCACTTCTCCATTGGATATTTTAGGAGGTCAGACTATTGAAGGTTATCAAGAAGGTCGATTGACGGAAGCATGGGGCAACTTATTTATGCCTGAAATCAATCCAAAAACTGGTCAACCATATTCTGGTGCATTATTGCTCTTAGACGAATTACCAAAAATTGACCCAAACACGGCTGGTTTGTTGAATGATGGTTTGTCTAAAATTAAAGACCCGTTGAAGGAAAAAGATGGTAAAATTTTTGGCCCAACAATTACAAATGGTAGAGGTAAAGCAATCGATAAAAAGAAAATATTCGTTATCGCTACGGGAAATAGTAAATTGAATGAAGCAGATAAAGACTATGAAGCAAACTTCAAGCAGGATTTGTCTTTGCAAGACCGATTTGCTGGTTCTACTTATGAATTGATAATTGACCCTGCATACGAATTAAAGAACATTATGAGTGGTGTAAATGTAAATGGTCAAGTGACTGATTTTGTTTTTATATTCAACTTCTTATTCAAACTAAGAACTGCGATTCAGGAAAACAATTACTCATCCAGAGCATTCGTTTCAACTCGTTCTATGGTTTCATTTAGAGATACATACATTGCTTACCGACTGAATGAATTGCAGGGTGATAAACAAATTCCAAGACCAAAAACACTGCAAGATGCAGTTCGTTCTTTCATGGATTTATTTACTGAAGACCAAAGAACTGTTTTATCTCAAGCAATAGATTTACCACAATTTATGACATTGATAGATGTCAAAAACAAATTGCCATTGAGTGATTTGACTTCCGACATGGATAAACAAGAAGCACAAGCGTTAATTCAAGCGTTTGATTTGAAAAATGCGAATAAAATTCGTTAATGAGCAAAAGGTACATTATAAGTTATGGCTTTGATGCTGGAAAATTCATCAATGAAGGCACTGAAATAGCCAGAAGGGAAGGGGTATTTCAAAGTGGTGACGATGGTCAAGCCAGAACAAATAGTAGTTTAGACGATGTAGGTGCAAACTGGTGGGGCTATAAACCAAACGATTCGAAAAGTTTTGAGGAGCAAATGTCTATTGACAATGTACTTGTATCCTTTTTGAATCAAGGACTTTTGACCAGAGCAGATGAATTATATGACCAATTGTTAAGCAGTATTGATTTAGGTGGGGATTTAAAACAACAAAGAATCATTTTTACCAGTCAGCCAATAGGTATATTTTCTTTCGCTCAAGCATCGAAAGGACTGATTCGTTCTCTGGAATATTATTGTCCATCAGAAGATAGAATCATACCTGCTGATTCGGTGTTTAAAGGTGACTTAAATGGTAAAGACTATTATTTTTTTGAAGGTAATAACGATGAAGAAATTTTGGTGGAAAGAAGGCAAGAAGGCACAACGGCTATTTTAAGAAATTGTCCTTTTGCCACTGCTCAATTGAATTATGATAGTGGAATGGTTTTGCCTTACGATAAAGAAGGTAAAATAATTAATTTTTATGATAAGTATAAACTCAGGTATACCTCAACGACTAAAAAAGTTTACCAGATAAGAGAAAAAAAAGGTGGTGGTTACGCTCCTTATGTAGATTTATATACACCATTAGGAGCAGATAATAGATTTGGAACGGAAGCCATGTTGGTTCAATCCTTGCCTATGATTCTTCTGGCTCGTGTATTAGAAAGAGCAGGAGTTAGAACACGGGTTTTTGCTACAAGTTTTATGAAAAGTTCAGGTGAAAGTAATTTCATGGTGTCGCCAATTTTGGTAAAAGAATATGGAGAGCCTTTGGATTTAAATAAATTGGCAATTTTTACTGCTGATAAACGATTGTTCAGATACCACATTTTCAATAGTTTATTGGGATGGTTTGTAGAAAATGGTGATTTAAAAACCAATCATTATAGTACTTATGGGGTTTATAATAATGAAATATATGCGTTGATGCCTCGTGTAAAAAACTATTATCAATATCAAATGGAAAGGGGTGCTTTTTCAAAAACTAACATTGATAAAGGTTTGATGATTTTTGGAGGAACAAATGTTAATCCATCAGATAGATTGAATAATCCACAAGTTCAACAAAATATAATAAACGAATTTTATAGAATCAGCGACTATGTATCATTGATGATGTCAAAGAAACCTGATTCCGTTATCAAAAAAATATTTGAGCGTGAAGCGGATAGAAATTTATCCAAACAAGAAGTCGCTCAAACCTTACGAAATACAATAACACAAATTTTAGCCCCAGTCAAAAGACCAGCAAATCCAACACAAGACGATTTAATACTTACTGACTCTGATAAAGATTTCAAACAACAAGATGAAAAGAGGGCTGAACTTTTAGAATTAATAAACCGATACACATCATAACCATGGATTTAACCAGATATACATTCCTAAATGGAAATAGATTAGAAATCGTTTTAGGTAAGATTTCTGATATTTCCAATAAATATTTGATTTTAGAATATGAAATTTCAGACAAAAAATCTGCTTCTGGAAAAACATATTCGGTGATACAAATGTCAAATACGAATCAATTTTTTGATGCTTCTGTTACGGGTTTATTTATCAAAGATTCAAGTGACATTTTGTTGTCATCCATTTACAAAGATGACCTTGTTGGAAGCGTAGTACGATACGAATTCGATAAGTATTTAATGGCTGGAATTTGGTTAAACACTTATGCTCAGTTAAACATCCCAAGTCCGATTTTTTACAATGTAGAAAATGTCATGAACGACTTGAGGATGATGTATTTTGGCAAGCAATCGGAAACTGAAATACTGAATTCAATCAGGAAGAACTGGTACGATAAAAAGTATCTAAGTGATTTAAGAATCCCTCTTATCGACATTTCAAAAAAATTTACAGATGAGTTTTCTATTATAGATGAACCAAGGGATAAAGACAAATTACTGGATTATATTTCTTCGTTAAAAAAAGAACAAAAATTAGAAAGTCCAAGCGCACTATCGAATAATTTTAATATAATTAGACCAAAGCCATCTAATTCAACTGAATTTGAAACCTATTTTAGAGAAGGTAACTTGTTTTTAGTTTCAAGAGAGATACGGATAAATTTTGATTTCAATAATAATTATATTCAGGCTTATGATTATGTTTTGGTTTATATAGATGAAAATCAAAAAATATGCACCAATAGACTTATTTTTTATCCTTCTTTATTGGTTAAGAAAGACAATAAAACATACGATGCATATTTAGAATTTATCCGAGCGGACTATGTAGGTTTGGAGGAAAATATATTTTTTAAAGTAGGTGATTATATTAGGCAAGACATTGAATTTAGTATTAAAGAAAAATATGAAATAGGAACTATAATATATTCTAAGTCTAAATATATAATAATAGGTGCTTATTACGATATTAATAATGAATTGAAGTATTTAAGCGTCAGTGTGAGTGTTTTTACCAGCAGTAATGCACTAAGCACAAATGCCATGAGGAAGAAAGTAAAAACATGGTCGGAAACAGAAATTGATGAATTAGCAAAAAAGAAAAAAGTGAGCATCGTTTCTCCGACAAAATCATCATATTACCCAAAAGAATATTTGTCTGGAGATGTACAAATTTCCAATCCTTTTCAACAACAGACCATGGCTAAATTAAGCGATGAATTGGATTCTGTTCGTAATAAAAATGAAGTCTTATATAATGCTTTTATCAATGTAATAAATGCGATAAATAAAAAAATACAAGATAAAATACCTCAAACAAAATCAACTTCAAAAACGGATTTGTATGGTATTAGTTTCAAATCAAGTATTGTGCGTAGTGGTATATTTTCTGGATTTAATTTAGAAGAATCACTAAAGAACAATGGAATAGGTGCAGATGATTTTATGCTTTCTGCGTATTCTGAAGATTTTAGTTCCCCTACTCCGTACAAATATTTTACCAACACTGAAGATTTGATTAAATATTGTGGTAAATTACTTAAAGTATTCGTAGAGTTAACATATCTTAAAAAAATTATTGGTGGAAATCCCACACAACAATTTTTTCGTCCTATTTTTTATAATCTACCAATATTTTCACAAATGCTTAGCCTTACGATAGACACTCGTAATCCTAATGTAGCAATAAATTATCAGGGTGGAAATTTGTATACTTTTCCCGAGCAATTATTTTTGGATAAAATGCAAAATTTTAGTATTGAAAGGCAGTTGGATTTTTATGTTAACATAATAAGGCAGTGTTTGAATATGTCATACATACAAAGGTTGCGATATGAATCTTTGGTTGATTTTAGACCAAATGATGACTGGAAAAAATCTTTATTGATGCTTAATCCTTATTTTACTTTGGATGTTGAAATTTTAAAAGCCATAAATTGTAGTTCTGTTAATTACTGGGTTAAAACGATTAATACTTATCAAACACTTTCTTATGATAATACAGAAGTCCAATGGATAGATAAGTTGAAATATACCAATTATGGTGATATTCCCAGTGAGGTAACAAGTGAATTGTTTTCTGTTACGCCAAATATAAAAATCTATGACGAAAACGGTAATGACAATCAAAGCAGATTGATTGATTTATTTAAAAAATATGACCAGACCAGTTTAGATGTTTTCAACGGAGCGCCATTACCTAAGACCGAAATACCATCGGAAACTGATGATTTCTTGAGCCAACTTGATG
>Ga0214919_10001233_pt1 | contig 42508 bp, 39 predicted proteins | sample LL1503_MetaG_FD_177994 | JGI IMG/M metagenome (GOLD analysis project Ga0214919, IMG submission 177994) | Freshwater microbial communities from Lake Lanier, Atlanta, Georgia, United States - LL-1503 | ecosystem: Environmental > Aquatic > Freshwater > Lake | place: USA: Georgia | collected... | reverse complement strand
CTGTTGGTTCCTTTTAAATGCCGAACCCAAGATAAAACATTCAGCCAAGCAAAGACAGCAATCGCGATGCTGTGCGTGAATACTTCAGGAAACTTATTCTGATGAGTGCGCACTGCAACGATAATTCGGCCGTAGACCGCGCCAGCTAATGCAACTACAGCAAGTGGCCAGTCGCTAGTGGTTAAGCCAACCAGCGGAAGTGTGTAGATCGTCAGCAGAAATAGGTTTGTAAAAACAGAGCCAATTGCGCCGCCAAATGCTTGCCACAAACTTTTGGTGTAACCAGCGATTAAATCTCGATCGTTTGTATACATCTGACATGTTGCCAGGTTGGTGCCATCGGCAACTGTGCCGGTTAGGCCATGCTCGTAGAAACTGCGAACCAGCATGATGTCGTCTAGGACTTGATCTCGAACAGATTCATGTCCGCCAACTTTTAGGTAGTCACTCCTGTGGCACACAATGAATTGACCATTGGCCACTGCCAAACTTTTTAGAGTGGTTTTTGCAGTTAGTTTCAGCGGCACGGTGTGTAGCCACGACCACTGCAGTAGTGGTTGTACCAAACGCGTGAGCAAAGTAGTGGTTACTTGTTTCGGATATGGTGAAACGATGGCCAAGCCTGCGCGTTCCAGTATTTCAATGCTTGCAGCGATGGAATGTGGCTCAAGAAAAACATCGGCATCGATGAATACCAAGAAGTCGGCGCTCGATTGTTTAGCCAATCTGGCACAGGCCCATGGTTTACCTAGCCAGCTTGCCGGCACATCGTCCGAACCGGTAATTACTGTGAGGCGCTGGTCTTCTATTCGGCCAAGTTGTGCTGAAGTGTCATCGGTTGATGCATCGTCTAGAACTGTGACACGTAAATTCAAAACGCCAAGTTGGTTCAGCGCATTAGTGACGCAAGCGTTGATGTTTTGCGATTCATTACGAGCCGGAATCAAGACTTCTACACTTGCAGTAACTACTGGTGGTTGCGACTTGCTAGGTCGCAACATTGTGCGCAAGTTCACCAAAGCTAGTAGCGAAAGCGCCCAACTGAAAACGGCGGAGAAAATCATTAGCGCATGCATTATCTAGCGCTCTTTGCTCGATGAAGTTTGATTTGCTCGAGATAAAACGGAACTAAAACTACTCCCATACCGATTAAGCCGGTGATTGCTGTGCGCGGTTGGTTTAGGAAAGGGGAGAACCAACCGATGTTGGCAACAAAGCTACCCAGCCAAACCCAGGCAACTGCCAAGTAAGGAACTGAATCAGCCTGCCAAAACTTGGCAAGTGGGTAATTATTTTCAGTGACTGTATGTTTCGGCTGTACAAGGTGAAGTACTCCGAAAACAATTGCTGCAGTTAGTAGCCAGCCAAAAAAGTTGCTTAGCGGTATCTGGGTTGTGGTGCCAGAATCTGTGTGCCAGAGCCAGAATCCTTCATTTACCATTTGCGGATCAAGGAATAGATCCCAAGTTGCCATCAGCCAAGCGGCGATACCAATTTGGATAATCGGCTTTTTATGCATTGCGGTGGCGATTAACCAGCACGGGTACATCATCATGAACCAAGCCAGTGGAATCAGAAGTGGAACATCCCAAAGCATCCAACCAAGTTGGTGGCTGTATGAATAATCTCCAAAAGGCAATCCGGTATGAACGCCGATAACTTCAGCAGCAAAAGCCAGCGGCAGAACGACTGCCATGAATGTTAGAAGGTATCGAATTCCACGAGTAACAAATGCATGAGTCATCGATTCTAGAAAAAATGAGATTACGCCAAGAATTGTGACAACGATTCTGGTGTCACCCTGCAAAATTGGCCAGGAAATATTCAGTGCAATCGTGATGGAAAGCAAAGCAAGGGGAGTGTCTCGCAAAGTGCGCGCAAGATTATTCATCAACACTCACCTGACTCAAATCAACACCATCTAACGATCCGCTTATGGCCAAAACTTTAAAGCGGGCAAAAAGTTCTTCGGCATACCAACCTGTTTGATGTGTGCGAGCCACCACTGCTTGATGTGGAGCTTGGCGAGATGCGAACTGCGTGATTGCATCGGTGTTCTGCCAAATACTAAAGGTGCCTTGTAAGCCAACCGGAGCTTCACCGATACCTAGCGTTGCAAGTAAGCCTGGGGTGTTGTGCAAGTCGATTGACACTGGTGGCACGCTGCGCCAAAAACTAATCCACCAGCGTGGTTTGATTCGCGCTCGGGTTAAGGCAGCGGTTGGGCCACTCCAACGTGTTACTTCATGAGGGACAAAAGGAGTTCGCCCCGCCCATGTGCCTTTGGTGCTTAGCGGTTCAAGTTCTGCATGTGCCGAGTCTGTCGCGATTGATTTCCAGGCTTTGAACATCTTGCTGTTGGTAAAAGATTCGTAATCAGTGCGATTAGCCCAAACTGTTAATACTGCCCACTGTCTTGGGTTGGCATCACGCATTGTGAAAGTGCGGCCCGAACCAGTTCCTAAAAGTTTCCAGAAACCAAGACCAGCAACTTTGCGCATAGGCCGGCGGTGTAATCCCATGTAGAGGAATGCGCGTAGTACATGCTTGGGCGCAACATTCCATGTATCCAGAACCACCAGCTGTTTGGTCATGTAACTAGTGTGTCGTAAAGGTGCAAATGGTGCGAAGTTCTATGCAGTTGCCGCCACAAACTGTTCAGTGATTATGTCCAGAGCTTCAGTTAATAAGTGGTTTGGAATTACAAGCGGCGGTAAGAAGCGAAGTACGTTTCCGTAAGTTCCGGCAGTTAGCACCACTAGTCCTTGTGCGTGGCAAGCTTTCGCGACTTTGGCTGTGAGTTCAGGATCAGGATTCTTAGTACCTGGGAGTACAACTTCAACAGCAATCATCGCGCCACGGCCACGAACTTCACCGATAACTCCGGTTTGGGCAGCAATCGCATTAAGTCTTGGTACCATAATCGCTTCGATCTCTTTTGCCCGATTAACGAGATCAAACTGTTCCATAGTTTCGATAGAGCCCAAGGCGGCAGCACAAGCAACTGGGTTGCCACCGTAGGTTCCACCGAGTCCACCGGCATGAATTGCGTCCATGATGTCGGCGCGACCGGTAACTCCAGCAAGCGGCATTCCGCCAGCGATACCTTTCGCAGTCGTGATCAGATCAGGCACGATGCCTTCATGTTCACTTGCAAACCAGTTTCCAGTTCGGCAGAAACCAGTTTGTACTTCATCGGCGATGAACAAGATGCCTTGAGCTTTTGCATAGTCAGCAAGTGCTGGCATGAAGCCAGGCGCTGGAACAACGAATCCACCTTCGCCTTGAATTGGTTCTAAGACGATTGCCGCGATGTTGCTACCGCCAAGTTCCTTTTCCATGCGGATAATCGCGAGCTTCGCGGCATCTGCCCCAGAGAGTTCATCGTGGAATGGATATGAAGTTGAGAAGCGATAAATTTCAGGCGCAAACGGACCAAATGTGTGCTTGTAGGGCATGTTTTTGGCGGTCATGCCCAGGGTTAGGTTTGTTCGGCCGTGGTAGCCGTGTTCAAAAACGGCAATCGCTTGACGTCCAGTTGCACTGCGCGCAATCTTCACTGCATTCTCAACAGCTTCAGCGCCAGTGTTAAATAGCGCAGACCGCTTTTCGTGCGTGCCAGGAGTTAGGCGATTGAGCGCTTCACAAACTTCAACATATTCTTCATACTCGGTCACCATGAAGCAGGTGTGAGTGAAGTCTTTAACCTGAGCGGTGATGCGATCGACAACTGCAGGCGCAGAGTTGCCCACACTTGTTACCGCAATGCCCGAACCGAAATCAATAAGTTGATTACCGTCCACATCAACAACGATTCCACCAGCGGCTTTCGTGATAAAAATTGGCAAAGTCGCGCCAACGCCAGCACTCACAGCGGTAGTTCGGCGCTGGTGCAAGGTTTGGGATTGTGGACCTGGAATAGCGGTGGTAAGCACTCGCTTTTGCATGATTCCGTTTACGGCACTGTCATCATTTATCGCAGTCATGGTGCAATCGTATCCCCGACAGGCGTAGCGTAGGAGTATGAAAACTGCCTATCCGTTTTGGGTTGCTGGAAAGTCAACTATAAGCGACGAAATTGCCCAGGTAAAACATCCCACTGGTGAGTTAGTGGCGGAGCACTATGTGCCGACAGATGCGGATATAGAAAACGCAATCGCTGCAGCGTGGGCAGTGCGTCACGAAGCAGCGGCAACCTCTGCAGCAACTCGGGCTGAAGCGCTTATGCACGTATCAACACAGTTGCAGGCGCGTCATGAAGAAGTAGCACGCATCATTACTGATGAAGGCGGTAAGCCACTAATGTGGTCGCGCGTTGAAGTGAATCGCGCCATCAGCACCTTCCGATGGGCAGCAGAAGAGGCCAGACGTTTTGTTGGCGAATTGCAGCGTATTGATACCGATCCAACAAGTGCTGGTCGCTTGGGAATCATTCGCAGATTTCCACTCGGCCCAGTTTTAGGAATCGCGCCATTCAACTTCCCGCTGAATCTGGTTGCACACAAAATTGCGCCAGCGTTGGCTGTGGGCGCACCGATTGTTATCAAGCCTGCCAATTACACGCCGATTAGCGCTCTAATTATTGGCGAGATTTTGAGTGAGACTAATTTGCCAGAAGGCATGTGGTCAATCCTGCCTATCTCTCGAGAAGCAACAAAGGCAATCACCACAGACGAGCGTTTACCAATCATTTCCTTCACTGGCTCTGACACCGTTGGTTACGAAATCCAGAAAACAATTCCACATAAGCATGTGGTTTTGGAACTCGGTGGAAATGCTGCTGCGGTTGTTCTTGACGACTGGTCAAGTGCTGAAGACATTGAATTTGCGGCTACGCGCATTGCAACATTCGGTGCATCGCAGGCCGGACAATCTTGCATTTCGGTGCAGCGCGTATTTATTCATGATTCGCTTTACGATCAGCTCGCGCCAAAGATTGTTGAAAAGACCAAAGCATTAACGGTTGAAGACGCTTACAACGAGAGCACCGTTGTTGGTCCACTAATCAATGAAGCGGCTGCGCAACGCGTTGAAGAGTGGGTTAACGAAGCGGTAGCCGCTGGTGCAACTTTGTTAGCAGGAGGAACTCGAGATGGTTCCTACTATGCGGCAACTGTCCTTGCAGATGTGCCAGCCGATGCAAAGGTTGCAGCGTGTGAAGTATTCGGACCAGTAATTGTTTTAGCCAAAGTTTCTTCTACTCAAGAAGCTTTTGCTGCAGTTAACAATTCTGATTTCGGTCTCCAGGCAGGTGTTTTCACGCACGATATCCAAACAGCATTTCTTGCCCAAAGCACGTTGGAAGTTGGCGGTGTAATCATTGGGGATGTGCCAGCTTTCCGCGCAGATCAAATGCCATACGGCGGCGTGAAAAATTCTGGGGTTGGCAAAGAGGGCGTGCGTTGGGCGATGGAAGATTTAACGCACGAGCGCATCATGGTGCTCACTGGTTTAGAACTCTAGAAGGTGACTGCAAATTTCTAGTTCGCCTCGTCGCATAGTAATTCTGGGTTCCACTGGTTCCATTGGCACACAAGCGCTCGACATTGTGTCCGATAATCCTGATTTGTTCACAGTTATTGCAATCACTGCCGGTGGTAGCAATCTTGATCTGTTAGCCGAGCAGGCAATTTCATTTGGGGTTGAAACTGTTGCCGTTGCAGATGCGGATGCGCAGGCAAAACTTGCTGAGTTACTCCAGGCAACAGCAGATCGACTTCATGTAACAAAATTGCCAACGATTTTGGCTGGAGCAGATGCAGCAACCCATGTTGCAGCACTCGAATGCGATGTTGTCTTAAACGGTATTACTGGAGCCGCTGGGCTCATGCCAACAGTTGCTGCATTGCAAGCTGGCACGCAGTTGGCGCTTGCGAACAAAGAGTCTCTGGTTATCGGTGGGCGAGCAGTAACAGCGCTTGCTAAACCTGATCAAATTGTTCCAGTTGATTCTGAACACTCAGCGCTTGCACAATGTTTGCGCGCTGGTAGTTCTGCTGAAGTTCGAAAGTTGGTGCTCACTGCCAGTGGTGGGCCGTTTCGAAATTCCACTCGCGAGCAATTAGAAACTGTTACAGCCGCGCAAGCATTGGAACATCCAACTTGGTCGATGGGTCCAGTTGTCACAGTTAACTCTTCGACAATGTTTAACAAGGGACTTGAAATTATCGAAGCCCATCTGCTCTTCAACATTCCTTTTGAACAAATTGATGTTGTAGTTCACCCACAATCTGTTGTGCATTCGATGGTCGAGTTTGTTGATGGCTCAACAATTGCTCAGGCAAGCCCGCCGGACATGCACTTACCTATAGCACTGGGTCTAGGTTGGCCAGATCGAGTGGCAAATGCAAGCAACGCCTGCGATTGGTCAACTGCAAGTACCTGGACATTTGAGCCAGTTAAAGATGATTTATTCCCAGCGGTGCGAATGGCAAAACGTGTAGGTCAATTTGCCGGCACAGCGCCAGCGGCGATGAACGGTGCTAACGAAATTGCGGTGGCCGCGTTCTTGGCTGGAAAGATTTCTTACCTTGGCATCATGCGTCTTGTACAGGCCGTTGTAGAGCAGCACATTTTGAGTGGCTTTGTGTCAGACGAAGACATGACAATTGATGATGTTTTAACAGCAAGTAACTGGTCTATGCGATACGCACAGCAGTTGCTTGAAAATGGAGGTTTCTAGGTGTCAGGCTCTTTTGGCGTTCTGATTTTTATTTTTTCACTTTTGGCGTCAATTGGTTTGCATGAAATTGGCCACATGGTGCCAGCTAAGAAATTCGGCCTCCGAGTAAGTGAATACATGATCGGCTTCGGGCCCACTCTTTGGTCGCGAGTACGCGGTGAAACTGAATACGGTTTGAAAGCAATTCCACTTGGTGGTTATGTGCGTTTGATCGGCATGTTCGGTCCAGGTAAAAATCAGCCTGCTCAATTAGTTAAAACAGATTTAGATTCTTCACCGAGTCAGACTGAAGTCGAATTAGATGATGATTTAGAAGATGAAGATGGCGGCGGTTTCTTTAGTTCGCTTATCGACGGCACACGCCAAAATTCTTTGCGAGAGATTCGGCCAGGGGAAGAATCTCGCGCCTTATACAACTTGTCAGCACCGAAAAAATTTATTGTGATGTTCGGCGGACCATTCATGAACTTCTTGATTGCCTGCATACTGTTCACGATTGCTTGTGTTTTTGTCGGCACATCAGTACCAACTACCGGTGTTGCCGCAGTTGTTGCTTGTGTTCCTAATACCGACAACCCAACCGGCATCGAATCTACAGATGGAACCTGCGCTGATGGCGTGGCCTCCGCTGCTCACATAGCGGGCTTGAAATCGGGTGACAAACTTTTAGCAGTGAACGGCGCACAACTTAAGGCCTGGGAAGATTTGGCCACTGCCGTTAGTTCACTTGCAAATAAGCCAGCGGTTTTGAAATTTGAACGAGACGGTCAAGTTAAAACAGTTACGGTAATTTTGCCCGCTCGAGAGATTCCGGTTTATGACGCGGCGGGCGCAGATACTGGAAAAACGCAGTTAGTTGGATTCGTTGGCGTTCGCCCGCACTTTACAAATCAGACGGATTCAATCGGTTCCATGCCAAGTTTCATATGGCAACAAGTTAAAGACACAGGATCGGCAATCTTGTCGTTCCCAAAAGCTGCAGTCGGGATGGCTCAGACTGTGTTCACTTCAAAACCTCGAGCAGCTGAAGGTCCAGTCAGTGTGATTGGGATTGGTCAGATCAGTGGCCAGATTGCATCAGATCAAGGTGTAACCACAACCGATAAAACTTGGTCGTTCTTGATGATGATTGCATCGCTGAATATGTTCCTGTTTATGTTCAACTTGCTGCCCGTTTTACCGCTAGACGGGGGTCATTTATCGGCAGCGCTTTACGAAGGAGTTCGCCGACAAATCGCGCGATTGCGCCGCAAGCCGTTGCCAGGCCCAGTCGACACTGTGCGCATGATGCCAGTGGCTTATGTGATGGGCGTTCTGTTAATCGGGCTTTCCATAATCTCAATCGTTGCCGACCTGATTAAGCCGATTACGTTCTAGGCACCTGTGTCAGGCGTAAAGAGCGCTTGTGCCTGATAATAGAGGTATGTCAGCAACACTCGGAATGCCCGAATTACCACCGCCCGTTTTAGCACCTCGTCGTAAAAGTCGTCAGCTACTTTTGCGTCACAATACGCATCCAGTTTTGGTAGGTGGCGGCGCACCAGTGAGTGTGCAGTCGATGGCAACAACTCTTACAGCAGACATCAATTCAACCTTGCAGCAGATCGCTGAACTAACCGCATCAGGTTGTCAGATTGTGCGCGTTGCCGTGCCAAGTCAAGACGATGCAGATGCATTGCCGATCATTGCAAAGAAGAGCAGCATCCCAGTCATTGCAGATATTCACTTCCAGCCGAAATATGTGTTTGCGGCTATCGATGCAGGTGTTGCTGCAGTTCGGGTTAACCCTGGAAACATTAAACAGTTTGATGACAAAGTAAAAGAGATTGCTCGGGCGGCTGGCGAGACTGGCACGCCAATTCGTATCGGAGTAAACGCAGGCAGTTTGGATAAGCGCCTACTTGCGAAGTACGGCAAAGCCACCCCAGAAGCTCTTGTTGAATCTGCGCTTTGGGAATGTTCATTGTTCGAAGAGCATGATTTCCGTGACATCAAGATTTCAGTGAAACATCATGACCCAGTTGTTATGGTGCAGGCCTACCGTTTGCTAGCAGAGCAGTGCGACTACCCATTGCATCTAGGCGTAACTGAAGCTGGTCCTCAGTTCCAGGGCACGATCAAGTCTGCGGTTGCATTCGGCGCACTGTTGGCGCAGGGCATCGGTGACACCATTCGTGTTTCGCTATCTGCTCCGCCAGTTGAAGAAGTTAAAGTCGGTAACCAGATTCTAGAATCACTTAACCTGCGTCAACGCGGACTTGAGATTGTTTCCTGTCCATCATGTGGTCGTGCTCAGGTTGATGTTTACACATTGGCTGAACAAGTTACTGAAGGCTTGAAAGATTTCGATGTGCCACTTCGCGTCGCTGTTATGGGTTGTGTAGTTAATGGTCCGGGAGAAGCGCGTGAAGCCGATCTTGGCGTAGCCAGCGGAAATGGTAAAGGTCAGATTTTCGTTCGCGGTGAAGTTATCAAAACTGTTCCAGAAGCCGACATTGTTGCCACATTGCTTGAAGAAGCCCACAAACTTGCAGCTGAAATGAGCGAGTCAGGCAAGCCAAGCGTTTCTACCCCGTAACTATGGGTCTAGAGCTACGGCCAATAGACACACATAGCGTCGGCCAGTTGTGGTCGATGATCAATGCCAATCCAGTTCGGCATACCTATGTTGCATCCCGACTTGAACAACACGGACTCGCAGGAATTACCAGACGTACTTTAGAAATCATTGGCGCTTTTGATGGCGAACAACTTGAATCGGCAATGCTATTTGGCGCGAATTTAGTTCCAATTGAAACATCACAAGAGTCACAGCGATTGTTCGCAGATGTTTTGGCAAGGCAAGGACGCAGGTGTTCATCAATAGTTGGACCAGCAAATGAAGTGTTGCAGTTTTGGGCCATGCTAGAGCCACATTGGGGAGTTGCTCGGGCAATTCGTAAGAATCAGCCAGTTATGATGACGCAAAACCGCAGCGAATTGATTGTTGATGATCGAGTTAACTATTCCACTTTGATGGATTTAGACATTCTGTTTCCGGCTTGCGTGGAAATGTTCACCCATGAAGTGGGGCTTTCTCCGTTGGCTAAAGGCGGAGGTATGAGTTACCGCAACCGAGTGAGCGAGCTAATTTCAAACCGCCGATCTTTTGCGCGCATTGATGGAGATCAAATTACTTTCAAGGCAGAGGTTGGATGTGTCGGCGCACAGGTAGCTCAACTGCAAGGAGTTTGGGTGAACCCAGAATTGCGCGGCCAAGGCATTGGTCGACATGCCCTTGCTTCGGTAGTGAAGTATGTCCTGCAAGACATTGCGCCCACGGTAAGCCTGTATGTAAATGATTTCAACCACAATGCAATTGCGATGTATGAAAAGGTCGGATTCAAGCAAGTAGATAGTTTCGCCACAGTTTTGTTCTAGTGGTGGCTGAACTAAGTCAGGCGATGCAGTCGGTACGATAATTGCACAGCATTATTAAAGGAGATTGCCAGTGTTACGCATGTCGACCCTGTTCCTTCGAACACTTCGGGAAGACCCAGCAGATGCTGAAGTGCCCAGTCACAAACTCCTGGTGCGTGGTGGTTTTGTTCGGCGAGTAGCTCCGGGAGTTTTCTCTTGGTTGCCATTGGGATATCAGGTTTATCGCAATGTGGAACGCATCGTTCGCGAAGAGATGGATAAAGCTGGATTTCAGGAAGTTCACTTCCCAGCACTTTTACCGCGTGAGCCTTATGAAGCGACAGATCGTTGGACTGAATACGGGCCAACGCTATTTCGGTTGCAGGACCGTAAGGGAATTGATTTCTTGCTCGGGCCAACACATGAGGAAATGTTTACTCTCATGGTTAAGGGCGAATATTCTTCCTATAAAGATTTGCCAGTAAGTCTGTATCAAATTCAGACCAAGTATCGTGATGAAGCTCGTCCCCGCGCAGGCATTTTGCGCGGCCGAGAATTCGTGATGAAAGATTCATACTCTTTTGATATCGACGAAGCTGGACTTGCAGTCTCTTATGAACGTCATCGTCAGGCATACATCGCAACATTCAAACGATTGGGTTTGGATTTCGTAATTGTGTCGGCAACTTCTGGAGCTATGGGTGGCTCAGCAAGTGAAGAATTCTTGGCTCCGTGTGAAGTTGGCGAAGACACCTATGTTCAGTGCGGTTCGTGTGGACTAGCTGCAAATGTTGAGGCAATCGTTACGCCAGTTCCAGCTGAAGAAGATGCATCAGCAGTTGGCGCAGCGCATATTGAATCAACACCAGGTGCTTCATCTATCGCAGATTTAGTTGCGTTCTCAAATCAGCACTTTGGTAACACTTGGACCGGCGCCGAAACCTTGAAATGTGTTGTCGTGATGTTGACCCATATCGATGGTTCACAGACTCCACTAGTAGTTGGTTTGCCAGGCGATCGCGAACTTGATGTGAAGCGCCTAGAGACTGCAGTGCATCCAGCCACTGTTCGCGCATTTGAAGAAGCTGATTTCGCTAAGACACCGGCATTAGTTAAAGGTTTCATTGGTCCGGAGGCACTTGGTGAAGAATCAGCAAGCGGCATTCGCTTTGTTGTTGACCCACGCGTTGTAAACGGAACTCGTTGGATTGCCGGAGCGAACAAGCGCGATCACCATGTTTACGATTTGGTAGCAGGTCGTGATTTCACTTGGGATGCTGTGGTAGATGCAGCCGAAATTCGCGAAGGCGATTTGTGTTCAGCTTGTGGCTCACCACTTAACATTGCGCGTGGTATTGAAATTGGTCACATCTTCCAGTTAGGTCGTAAATACGCCGAAGCACTAGATCTGAAAGTGCTAGATGAAAACGGCAAGCTAGTTACCGTAACCATGGGTTCTTATGGAATCGGTGTTTCGCGAGCAGTCGCGGCTATTGCTGAACAATCACATGACGACAAGGGCATGATTTGGCCACGCGAGATAGCGCCGGCCGATGTGCACATTTTGGCCACTGGCAAAGACGACGAAGTTTTTGCTAAAGCCAACGAGATTGCTTCTGAACTAGAGGCACTAGGCGTGCGCGTATTGTTTGATGATCGCAAAGGTGTTTCACCGGGCGTTAAGTTCAACGATTCTGAACTTCTAGGCATTCCGACCATCGTTGTGGTTGGTAAAGGTTTGGCCGATGGGGTTGTGGAGCTACGCGATCGTGTCTCAGGTAATCAAGAGAACATTGCAGTCGCCGATGCGATCTCGCGAATTCATCAGGTTGTGACGGCTTAGCCATGCCAATCAAGGCAGTTATTTTCGATTGGGGCGGCACGTTAACTCCGTGGCATCCGGTCGATCTGCGCGATCAGTGGCGCGCGTACGCAAATGTTTACGACGCATCACGCGTTGAAGAACTTGCGCAAGTTTTACATCATGGCGAACAAGCACGCTGGTCGCACCAACTAAACACAATGGGCGAAGTAGGCACTGGCGTTCTAGAAGATTTGTTTATCGAAGCAGGCATCGATACTTCAAGCCCGGAACATCAAGCAGGTCTTGAAGCATATCTAGCAGCGTGGGATCCACACACCTACACCGATGAAGATGCAATGCCAATGTTGGAAGCGCTTCGCGGGCAGGGGATTCGCACTGGGGTGCTATCTAACACTATGTGGCCGCGCTGGCATCACGAGCGAGTCCTTGAACGTGATGGTGTACTGCACCTTTTTGATTACCTACTTTTCACGAGCGATGTTGCAGCTGGAAAACCGCATCGTTCAGTATTCGCTGACGTTCTGTACAACCTGGATGTTGAGCCGCACGAAGCAGCTTTTGTCGGCGACCGAATGTTCGATGACATTCATGGCGCTCAGTCAATTGGCATGCGGGGGATTTGGATACCTCATTCGCAACTGCCAGCAGCTGAAACTCCCGATTTGGGTGTGGTGCCGGCTGCAGTGGCTCAGCGTTTGGGCGATGTGCTGCACATTGTGAATGCTTGGAATAGCGAAGAAAACGTTAAGAATTAGACATTTGGCTGATCGGTCCAAATAAACATTTCAAAAAACGCAATATGCCCGAGGCATTTTCTGGCGTATCCTTACGGACATAACTGCTCGACCAAATTGAAAAGGCGCACGAAAATGGCAACGGTTGCTGAATTAACTACCCACCTCAGTCCAGTTGTGTCTGCCCTTGGTTATGAAGTGGACGAAATCATCCTCACCACAGCGGGTCGCCGCCGTGTACTTGAGGTAGTGATTGATGCCGATACGCCTGTTGACTTGAACGCAATCTCGGAATCTTCAAGAGCCATTTCTGCGTACTTGGATGAAAGTACCGTGATGGGCGAGATGCCATACCTGCTTGAGGTTTCATCCCGCGGGGTTGATCGTCCGCTTACTAAACCAGTGCATTGGCGCCGCAACATCGGGCGCTTAGTTGAGATTAAGGGCGATGCGCACAATTTAACTGGTCGTATTACAGCCTTCAACGATCCAATCGTGACCATCGAGGTTGACAAAAAAGCCCGAGAAGTCGACGTAACCAAAATTTCAAAGGCAACAATTCAAGTTGAGTTCAAGAAGCTTGATGAGAGCGAACAGGACAACTAATGGATATTGATATCAGTGCACTTAAAGGTTTAACGCGCGAACGCGGACTTTCACTTGACTATGTAGTTGAGTCAATCGAACAAGCACTCACAGTTGCCTACCAGCACAGTGCAGATGCAACCCCTAATGCTCGCGTTCAGCTTGATCGTGCGACCGGGCATATTCAGGTTTTTGCAAAAGAACTTGATGAAGAAGGCAATATTCTTGGCGAATTTGAAGTGACTCCGCAGGGTTTTGGTCGAGTGGCAGCATCCTTAGCGCGAGGCGTAATTGCTCAGCGCTTGAAAGCTGCCGACGACGATGCCACTGTTGCACAGTTCGCCGCTAAAGAAGGCGACATAGTTTCTGGCGTCATTCAGCAAGGTGCCGACAAGCGACTAATCTTCGTCAATCTTGGTGAAGTGGAAGGCGTATTGCCACCTGAAGAGTGGGCACCCGGCGAGGAGTACACGCATGGCCGCCGAATTCGTTGTTACATCGTTGCAGTGAAAATGGGTCCGAAAGGTCCTGTCATCACACTGTCTCGAAGCCATCCGCGTTTTGTTGAAGGGCTGTTCAAACTTGAAGTTCCAGAAATCGCCGATGGCACTGTAACTATTGAAGGTATTGCTCGCGAAGCTGGACACCGAACCAAAATTGCTGTTGCAACAGCGGTGTCAGGGGTAAATCCAAAGGGATCCTGTATCGGCCCAATGGGTTCACGAGTACGTGCTGTAATGACCGAACTAGGTGGCGAAAAAATCGACATTGTGGATTACAGTGACGACTTAGCCGAGTATGTTTCGCACGCGCTTTCCCCAGCGCCAGTGATTTCGGCAGAGGTACTTGATGCAGAAAACCGAGTCGTGCGGGTAGTAGTTCCCGACTACAAATTGTCATTAGCCATTGGCCGTGAAGGGCAGAACGCCCGACTGGCTGCCCGGTTAACTGGCGCCAAAATCGACATCAAATCCGACACAGCGCAGGCATAAACCCGCCCATTTACGGCAAAAAATAGGGCAATGTCCAAGTTCGGGCTAAACTAAGGAAGGTTCACGACTATGACACCTACGCGAATGTGCGTTGGCTGCCGAAGTCGCGAACCGCAGAATCTGCTGATTCGCATAGTTCTGGCAGACAATCACGCTGTGATTGACCGAACCGGATCCTTGCCAGGTCGGGGTGCATGGATGCATCGCGATGCGCAATGTTTCAGCACTGCTGTACAACGCAAGGCCATAGCTCGCGCACTGCGAGTACCGGTTTCGCTAGATGTCTCAGCCGTAGCAGATTTTGCATCATCAACACTTACGTAATGGGAGTTCCGTATGTCAACCAACACGGTCGCGTTCTAACAATGAACGTCCGCACACAGAGCGTTCAACAATGAGCGCCGAGGAAACACAAACGGTCCGGTAACTATTGGCTTAGCACCCGGATCAGACTGGAGAAAAGTGGCAGCCAAGATTCGGGTCTGGGAAATCGCTCAGGCAGCAGATGTCGAGAGTAGCGATGTAATCAGCAAACTCGCTGAAATTAATGAATTTGTTAAATCTGCATCATCATCGGTGGAACCTTTCGTTTTCAAAAAACTGAAAGCAAAGTTCCCTGAGTTAAATGTAGAAGTTGTGCCTGGTGCAGTTAAAAAAGCTGCAACCAAAAAAGCAGCTAGCAAGAAAGCGTCCGAAGAGCCAGCTGAAATTGTGGAATCGTCTGAAGTAGCGCCTGTTGTAGAAGTACAGGAGCCAGCAGCAACTGTTGCGCCGACTGAGGAAGCGCCATCGGCAACTGCCGGTGCAATTCCTCGACCGCCAGCACCGCGTCCAGGTCCGCGACCTGGTGGTCCGCGTCCTGGCAACAATCCGTTTAGCACTGGTGGCGCGCGACCTGGTGGTCCGCGCACTGGCAACAATCCGTTTAGCACTGGTGAAGGTGGCGCACGACCTGGTGGTCCGCGTCCAGCTGGCGCTGGTGGTCCGCGTCCTGGTGGTCCTCGTCCAGGTGGTCCTGGCGGCGCTGGTCCTCGTCCAGGTGGTTTCGGTGGACCTCGTCCAGGTGGCGATCGTCCTGATCGTGGCGGTTTCGGTGGACCTCGTCCAGGTGGCGCACCAGCAACAGGTCCAGGTGCTGCAGCTGGTGGTGCACCGGGCCGTCCAGGTGGCGGTCGTCCAGGCGCTGGGACAGGTGGCCGCGGTAACGCAGCCGGAGCTTTCGGTAAGTCGGGAAGTCGTCCGTCTAAGGGTCGTAAGTCAAAGCGCGCAAAGCGCCAAGAGTTCGACAACATGATTGCGCCATCCATTGGTGGCGTGACTTTGCCAATGGGTCAAGGGCAGCTACTACGCATGCCTCGTGGTTGTTCACTAACCGATTTTGCGGAGAAAATTGGCACCGAGCCAGCAGCGTTAGTCCAGTTGCTATTCAAACTTGGTGCGATGATGACCGCTACTCAGTCAGTGGACGAAGACACATTGGCGCTGTTGGGTGCTGAACTCAACTATGACGTTCAAGTAATTTCACCTGAAGACGAAGATCGTGAATTGCTTGAGTCATTCGATCTTGAATTTGGTCACGAAGGTGGCGACGAGACTCTTGAGATTCGTCCGCCGGTTGTTACTGTCATGGGTCACGTTGATCATGGTAAGACTCGTTTGCTTGATGCAATCCGTCAGACCAATGTGATCGAGCGTGAAGCAGGTGGCATTACACAGCACATTGGTGCGTACCAGATTCATCACATGCATGAAGGCGTGAATCGGGCAATTACGTTCATCGATACACCAGGTCACGAAGCCTTCACGGCGATGCGTGCTCGTGGTGCTCAAGTAACCGACATCGCAATCTTGGTTGTTGCAGCGGATGACGGCGTTAAGCCACAGACAGTTGAAGCGCTTAACCACGCTCAAGCTGCTGGTGTGCCAATCGTTGTGGCTGTGAACAAGATTGATAAAGAAGGTTCAGATCCGACAAAGGTTCGTGGTCAGTTAACTGAATACGGCTTAGTTCCAGAAGAGTACGGCGGCGACACAATGTTCGTTGACGTATCAGCAAAGAGCATGCTGAACATCGATGAACTCATCGACTCAGTTCTGCTTACTGCTGATGCTGGTCTTGATCTGCGTGCTAACCCGAATCAGGACGCGCAGGGTGTTGCTATCGAAGCGCACCTTGACCGCGGTCGTGGCCCGGTTGCCACAGTTCTTGTGCAGCGCGGAACGCTTAAGCCTGGCGCATCAATTGTTGTTGGTGACGCTTATGGCCGTGTTCGTGCGTTGCTTGATGAGGATGGCAATGTGGTTGAATCAGCTGGTCCAGCTCGCGCTGTTCAGGTACTTGGTCTAACTGCAGTTCCAGGTGCAGGTGATTCATTCCTAGTTGTTGATGAAGACCGCACTGCTCGTCAGATTGCGCAGTCGCGTCAGGCACGCGAGCGTAATGCTGAACTTGCTAAACGTCGTAAGCGTCATACTTTGGACGATGTGCTTCGTAGCCTTGAGAAGGGCGAGATCGCTGAACTTAAGATCATCATCAAGGGTGACGTTTCTGGTTCGGTTGAAGCACTCGAAGATGCACTGTTGGCTCTAGATGTCGGCGACGAGAACGTATCACTTCGCGTTATCCATCGCGGTGTTGGTGCTATTACCGAAAACGACGTAACACTTGCTGCTGCTTCTGATGCGCTAATCATCGGCTTCAATGTTCGCCCTGAGGGTAAGACTCGTGAACTCGCTGATCGTGAAGATGTTGAGATTCGTTTCTACAATGTTATTTACGCAGTTATCGATGACATCGAATCATCACTTAAGGGCATGCGTAAGGCAGAGTACGAAGAAGTTGAATTGGGTACTGCTGAAATCCGTGAGGTTTACCGTTCAAGCAAGTTCGGAAACATCGCTGGTTGTGTCGTCAAGGAAGGCTTAATCAAGCGCAAGGCTAAAGCTCGCTTGATGCGTGATGGCGTAATTGTTCATCAGGATCTTTCTGTAGACACACTTCGTCGATTCAAGGACGATGCAACTGAAGTTCGAGAAGGCTTCGAGTGTGGTATCGGTCTTGGGTCATTCAACGACATCAAGGTTGACGATTTAATCGTGACCTACGAAATGCGGGAAAAGGCACGCGACTAAAGCGTGTGACCTTTTTCAGCAGCGTAGTAAAGGAGAGAATTCATGGTTGATGTAGCACGTGCACGCCGACTCGGCGAGCGTATTCAGGAGATTGTTGCCGAAACCTTGGAACTTAAAATCAAGGATCCAAGGTTAGGTTTCATCACAGTTACTGCTGCGCGCCTATCGCCAGATTTACGTGATGCAACTGTTTTTTACACGGTGTATGGCACTGAAGAAGAAGCGATTGGCACGGCGGCGGCACTTGAATCTGCCAAAGGTTTAGTTCGCAGCGAGATCGGTAAGCGCACCGGAATCAAATTCACGCCAACTGTTGAATTTATCCGTGATGCATTACCAGAAAATGTGCGAGCGATTGATGACTTACTTCGTGAGGCAAAACAGGCTGACGCTCAAGTAAGTGCGCAGGCGGCTACCGCGCAGTTTGCTGGAGATGCGGATCCGTATCGTTCAAGTGATGATGGCCAGGAATCTGATTAGTTATGACTGCATTTGATCAAGACTGGACTGGAGCGGTTGAGCTTATTAAACAAGCTGAATCTGTTCTACTGATTGCCCATGTTTCACCTGATGCAGATGCATTGGGTTCGGCTTTGGCAATCGGTTTAGCTCTTGAATCATTGAACAAGAAAGTTCAAGTTTCGGTAGGAGAGCCTGGCTTTACTGTTCCGGCATCTTTGCAGATTCTGCCAGGTAAGCACATGGTCGTTGCTCCAGAAAATTTGGCACCAGTGGACTTAGTTATCTCCTGTGATACTTCTTCGCACGAGCGACTAGGTGTACTTGAAGAGACGCTGGTATCTGCTGAAAATTCCATCGCGATTGACCATCATCCATCGTTTACCGGTTTCGGCAAACTGCATTTGGTTGATCCGGATGCTGCGGCAACCGCCGAACTTGCGCTAGAACTGATTGACTTGCTCAAAGTTGAATTGAACCCAGAAATCGCATCAGCAATTTATGCTGGCCTTGCAACCGATACTGGATCGTTCCGCTACAACTCAACAACTGCTTACACAATGCAGATTGCCTCAAGATTGTTTGAAGCAGGAATTGACCATGCAAAGCTATCACTTGAACTTTTTGATACCGAATCATTTTCGGCAATTCAGATGCTCGGTGATGCGATTGGTCGCGCGCAGTTAATTCCGGATGCAATTGGCGGAAAAGGTTTAGTATTCACTTCGATTTCGCTAAATCAACGCTACGGCTTAACCGAGTTGGCGATGGAACGAGTAATTGATGTGCTGCGCCGCACTGCTGAGGCTGAAGTTTCCGCGATTTTCAAACAAGGTGACGATGGCATTTGGAAAGGTTCGCTGCGCAGCAAAACAACAGTTGATGTTGGCGCAGTAGCAACTGAACTCGGTGGTGGCGGACATAGTCATGCTGCTGGTTACACCGGCCATGCGGATCTCGAGCAAATGATTGTCGAGCTTCAAGAAGCACTAGCGAAAGCATAGGTGCAAGGTGGACGGCATCGTATTAGTCGACAAACCTGAAGGCCCAACATCGCATGATGTTGTTCGCAAAATGCGACGCATCTTCAACACCAGAAAAGTCGGGCATGCTGGCACGCTCGATCCAATGGCTACCGGAATGTTGGTGATCGGTGTCGGTAAAGCCACGCGATTACTGGGCTACCTGACACAAAGCGACAAAGAGTATTTGGGAACTATCCGCTTAGGTGCAGCGACAACAACAGACGATGCTCAAGGCGAAGTCATTTCACAGAGCACAACTCGAAACATTTCCAAAGCGGACATTTACGAAGCACTTCGAGAATTTCGTGGGCACATTCAACAGCGCCCAAGCGCAGTAAGCGCAATTCAGGTTGATGGCAAACGTGCTTATGCTCGCGTGCGCGCTGGTGAGGAAGTTGAACTTCCGGCCCGAGAAGTCACGATTCACGACTGTGAAGTGATTTCAATAAGCGACTTGCCTGATTTAGATTTCATTGACATCGAAGTGCGCGTTGTTTGCAGTGTTGGCACCTACATTCGAGCTATTGCTCGCGATCTTGGTGCAGCTCTTGGAGTTGGTGGACATTTAACTGCACTTCGCCGAACTCGAAGTGGTGCGTTCGCAACAATGAAATCTCTGGAAGAGCTCGAGGGTCAACCACAAGTAATCGATTTAACAAGTGCGATTCGCCAAGTTTTTGAGTGTGTACAAATTGATGAAGAGCAAACCGTGAAAGCGTTGCATGGTGTGCGCGTGCCTGCTCCTACTTCTGCAAGTGGGACAGTTGGCGTGTTGGGTGCCGATGGAAAAGCAGTTTCCTTATGTGAAGTTAAAAATGAAGAACTTGTACCGCTAGTAGTGTTTGTGTAATGGCCGCTATTAAAAAACCAGTTGTAGTGACTGTTGGTGTTTTCGATGGAGTGCATCAAGGCCATTTAGCTTTACTTGGCGAAGCACGCCGGATTGCAGATAGTAGGGGAGCACGTTTAGTTGCTGCATCGTTTGACCCGCATCCTGCATCGGTATTGCGCGCCAAAGAATTTCTAGGTCTGTTAACTTCTCCGATTTACCGGGCCAAACTTCTCAAAGAAGCAGGAGTAGATGCTGTTGAGTTTTTGGATTTCAACGACAATTTGCGCCGGCTAACTCCTGACGAGTTTGTTGATGAAATTTTGGTAACGCAACTTGAAGCTGACGTGGTTGTTGTTGGCAGTAATTTTAGGTTTGGTAACAAGGCATCGGGTGACGTTTCTGTTTTGCAGGCGCTGGCCACCAAGTTTGGCTTTGATGTCGAAGTTGTTTCACTCAAAGGTGATACCGCTGCGTGGTCGTCTACCAGAATTCGCCAGGACATTTTGAGTGGCGATGTTGAATCTGCTCGCAAACTTCTTGGTCGTCCGCATCGACTCAGTGGCGAAGTCATTTATGGCGATCAACGTGGCCGTGAACTTGGCTTCCCAACCGCCAATCTTTCTGTTGCCCATGGTCTGATAATTCCGGCTGATGGTGTTTACTCAGGATTGCTCACCACTAACGACGAAGTTCTGCCGGCAGCCATCAGTATCGGCACAAACCCTACTTTTGCTGATGTGGTGACCCGCCGAGTAGAGGCTTATGTGCTTGACCGCACCGATTTAAAGCTCTATGGCCAGCAAATCGACCTAGATTTCCTTTGTCATATCCGTGGAATGCAGGCTTTTTCCAGTATTGATGACCTCATTGAGGCAATGAACTCAGATGTCGCCACCGCCAGGGTCCATATTGACGATTTCCTAGAGGGCATAGGGCACTGATAGGGTAAAACCCAAGACGAGTGCGGGGCGGGCGCCCCACATTTCGCGACTACCTGTAGTTAGAACACTAATTACAGCCCGCGCCCGAGAGGAAAATAATCATGCCGTTAGACCCAAAGGTCAAGCAAGAAATCATCGCAGAACATGGCACAAAGCCTGGCGATACCGGAAGTCCAGAAGTTCAGATTGCATTGCATACTCGTCGTATCAATGACCTAACTGAGCACCTAAAGACACACAAGCACGATCACCACAGCCGTCGTGGACTGCTGTTGTTAGTGGGTCAGCGTCGTCGTCTACTGGATTACTTAACCAAGACAGACATTAATCGCTACCGCGCGATCATCGAAAAACTCGGTATTCGTCGATAGCACCAATTGGGCTAGTCAACCGACTAGCCCTTTTTGTGGAGTGACCACTTACTGCAAGAACCGTTCGTCGGTCCTCGGTAGTGGTGTTCGGCTAATCTAGCCGCGCACTTCGATCGAAGATCGACACCTATTCAAGTGTTTACGCGTAAGTGCGTTACTCCCTAACAAGTAATAGGGAGATGCCCGTGGAGGGTAACGAAGTAAAAACAAGTACAGCCATTATTGATAATGGCTCGTTTGGCAAGCGCACCATCCGGTTTGAAACTGGTCGGTTAGCTCGTCAGGCAAATGGCGCTGCAAGCGTCTATCTAGATGAAGAGTCAATGCTGTTCTCAGCAACCACCGCAGGAAAGTCACCGAAGGATCAGTTTGATTTCTTCCCACTAACTGTTGATGTTGAAGAACGCATGTACTCAGTCGGCCGTATTCCAGGTTCGTTCTTCCGTCGTGAAGGCCGTCCAAGTGAAGACGCAATTCTTACTTGCCGTTTGATTGACCGACCATTGCGTCCATCATTCGTAAAGGGACTTCGTAACGAAGTTCAGGTTGTTGTCTCGGTTATGGCACTAGATCCAAACGAACTTTATGACGTTGTGGCTATTAACGCTGCTTCTATGTCAACACAGCTTGCTGGTTTGCCATTCTCTGGTCCTATTGGTGGCGTTCGTGTAGCGCTTATCAAAAACCAGTGGGTTGCGTTCCCAACACACGAACAGCTTGAAGAAGCAGTATTCGACATGGTTGTTGCCGGTCGCGTAGTTGATAACGATGTTGCAATCATGATGGTTGAAGCAGAAGCAACTGAAAACACAATCGAACTAATCGCAGGTGGCGCTAAGGCTCCAACTGAAGAGGTTGTTGCTGAAGGTCTTGAGGCTGCAAAGCCATTCATCAAGGCACTTTGTGATGCACAGAGCGAACTTGCAGCAGTTGCTGCCAAGGAAACTCAGGAATTCCCAGTCTTCCTTGATTACGAAGATGATGTTTACGCTGCAGTATCTGCTGCTATCTCAACCGAACTCGCTGCTGCACTAACAATCGCAGGTAAGCAAGAGCGCGAAACTGAACTTGATCGAATCAAGTCTGTTGTAGTCGCTCAGTTTGCCGAAGAGTTTGCTGGTCGCGAAAAGGAAGTTAGTGCTGCACTTCGCTCACTAACCAAGAAACTTGTTCGTACTCGTGTACTTAAAGACAAGATCCGTATGGATGGTCGCGGACTTGCGGACATTCGTTCATTGTCTGCTGAAGTAGATGTGATTCCTCGCGTTCACGGCTCAGCATTATTCGAACGTGGCGAAACCCAAATTCTTGGCGTAACTACTTTGAACATGCTCAAGTTGGAACAGCAGATCGATTCGCTTTCCCCAATCACCACAAAGCGTTACATGCACAACTACAACTTCCCGCCTTACTCAACTGGTGAGACTGGTCGTGTTGGTAGCCCGAAGCGTCGCGAAATTGGTCACGGAGCTTTGGCTGAGCGCGCACTTGTGCCGGTTCTGCCAACCCGTAGCGAATTCCCTTACGCAATCCGTCAGGTTTCAGAAGCACTTGGTTCAAACGGTTCAACCTCAATGGGTTCTGTTTGTGCATCAACGCTTGCGCTACTTAATGCTGGTGTGCCGTTGAAGGCTGCAGTTGCGGGTATCGCAATGGGTCTTATCTCTGACGAAGTCGATGGCAAAACTGAATACGTTGCGCTAACCGACATTCTTGGTAGTGAAGATGCATTCGGTGACATGGACTTCAAGGTTGCGGGAACTAAAGAGTTTGTTACTGCTTTGCAGCTAGATACCAAACTTGATGGAATCCCTGCCTCTGTTCTTGCCGGCGCTTTGACTCAGGCTCGCGATGCACGCTTCGCCATTCTTGAAGTGATGGCTGAAGCAATCGATGTACCTGATGAGATGAGTAAGTTTGCTCCACGCATCATCACTGTCAACATCCCGGTGGACAAAATCGGTGAAGTTATTGGTCCAAAGGGCAAGATCATCAACCAGATTCAGGATGAAACCGGCGCAGACATCAGCATTGATGATGATGGCACTGTTTACATCGGCGCTAGCAATGGCGAATCTGCTGAAGCAGCCCGCGCACAGATTAATGCGATTGCAAACCCAACCATGCCGGAGATTGGCGAACGCTACCTCGGCACAGTTGTGAAGACCACAAACTTCGGGGCATTCATTTCGCTTGCGCCAGGTCGCGATGGTCTTTTGCACATCAGTCAGTTGCGTAAACTCTCTGGCGGAAAGCGCGTTGAGAAGGTTGAAGATGTACTTAACATTGGCGACAAAGTCCATGTTGAGCTTGCAGAAATCGATCCGCGCGGAAAGCTTTCACTGATCCCAGTAGTTGAAGGCGAAGAAGCCGGTTCCGACGATAGTGAATAGTCACTAATGGCAAAGAACTCCGCTGTGGTCCTAGGGCATGAACAACGCCCTGGGACCACACGCACGTTACTAACCGCTGAACAAGGCGGGCTAGTAAAGCGCACAGTTCTACCCGGTGGTTTACGAATTATCACCGAACACATGCCAAGTGTTCGTTCGGCTGCGATTGGCATTTGGGTCAATGTTGGCTCACGCGATGAACTACCTTCACAAACTGGTTCAGCCCATTACTTAGAGCACTTACTGTTCAAGGGCACAAAGACCCGCAGCGCACTAGATATTTCCTCGTCCATCGACGCAGTTGGTGGCGAAATGAATGCGTTTACCTCAAAAGAATTCACCTGTTTTTACACGCGGGTTCTCGACACCAGTGTGCCGATGGCAATTGATGTACTCGTGGACATGATTACCTCAGCCACCATTGCTACCGCTGATGTGAATGGTGAGCGCCAAGTTGTTCTTGAAGAAATCGCTATGCGCGATGATGACCCATCAGATTTAGTGCACGAACATTTCGCTAAAGGTTTGTGGGGAGACTCGCCACTGGGTCGCTCGATTCTGGGCACAGTTGAAAACATCTCGTCACTTTCACGACGGTCAATTTATGGTTTCTACAACAAGTTCTATTCACCAGATCGGTTAGTTGTCGCTATTGCCGGCAATGTGGATCACGCTCAAGTTGTAAAGATGGTTCGTAAAGCGTTCGCTAATGGTGGCGTTGATTTGGCAGGGGATACTTCGCCATTCACGCCAACTAAGCGCAAGCAAATCGTTAAGCGCACAGGCGACACTATTTTTGTACCGAAGACTACCGAACAATCCAATGTTGTAATCGGAGTACCAGGGCTCGATCGGGGCGATGACCGCCGTTACTCACTTAGTTTGCTTAATGCTGCGCTCGGCGGCGGTATGTCTAGTCGACTTTTCCAAGAAGTGCGCGAAAAGCGCGGCCTGGTTTACAGCGTTTATTCCTACGCGCAACAGTTCTTGGATTCAGGCATGGTTGGTGTTTATGCCGGTTGTGGCCCAGCGCGGTTAGACGCGGTTCGCGAAACGGTAACCATGGTTTTAGATGATGTAGCGACAAACGGAATCACGGCTGCTGAGTTGGAAAAAGCAAAAGGTCAGCTTGCTGGTGGAATGGTACTTGGGCTTGAAGATACTGGTTCACGTATGAGTCGTATTGCTAAGGCTGAGCTAACAACGGGCGATGTCCCGTCTGTGTCACAAGTGTTAGACCGCGTGCAAGCCGTTACGCTTGACGATGTAAACGCTCTTGCGCATCACCTGTGGTCGCAGGAACGACTAACCACCATCGTTGGACCGGAGTAATGATGAGCGCACCAATCAAAGTTGCAGTTCTTGGCGCTCGAGGTCGCATGGGTGCCACTGTGTGCGCAGCTGTGCAGGCTAGTGCTGATCATGAATTAGTTGCCAGCATTGATTTAGGCGACGACATTTCGTCAATTGTTTCTGCTGGCGCTCAGGTTGCTGTTGATTTCACCGTGCCAGATTCAGTGATGAGTAATCTCGAGTTTCTAACTGCGAACGGTATTCACGCAGTTGTTGGTACCACGGGTTTTGATGCGCAGCGGATCGCTAAGGCCCAGCAACTTGTTGATGCTGGGTCAAGCAATGTTCTTATCGCCCCTAACTTTGGAATTGCTGCTGTTTTGATGATGCAGTTCGCTAAAGCGGCTGCTCCGTATTTTGAAAGCGTCGAGATTGTAGAGATGCATCATCCGCGCAAAGCCGATGCGCCAAGTGGAACAGCGCGCCGAACAGCAGAACTAATTGCGCAGGCTCGCGCCGAGGTCGGAAGCGAACCTATGCCCGATGCAACATCCGACTCGCTTGCTGGCGCTCGTGGTGCACTAGTGGACGGCATTCCAGTGCATAGTGTTCGTGCTCAGGGTCTATTGGCGCATCAGGAAGTTATTTTCGGTGGTCCAGGCGAGACTCTAACTATTCGTCACGATTCTTTTGATCGCGAATCGTTTATGCCTGGCGTATTACTTGCCGTAAGCAAGATTTCCCAGACTCCAGGTTTAACTTTGGGTCTTGAGCATCTTTTAGATCTGTAATCGGACATCCAGCATGGCCAAACGCATAGCGTTTATTCTCACTGCAGTACTTCTGGTGTATTTAGGGTTTGCGTTTAGTCGCGGTCTTGATTTACTGAACACAGACAACAGCGCCGTGAAACTACTTGGACTCTGTGTACTTGTTCTGCCATTGCTTGGTGGCTGGCTAATAGTTCGAGAAATTCGCTTTGGCTTTAAGAGTTCGAGCATGGGCCAGCAGGTAGCTGAAGATTTATTGCCATCGCGTGAAATCAAACCGCGTTCACCGCAGGCAGACGAATACTTAGAAAGCGCTGTAGCTCGCACAAAAGATGCGCAAAATATTTGGCAGAACTGGTTTTGTGTCGCTCTCGGTTACGACTTAGTAGGAGAGCGCAAGCTTGCCCGCGAATCTATGCAATACGCGGTAGAACTGTTGGAAAAACAGTAATCGGGCACCGTCCGCGATTTCGGCAGTTGCCAGGGAATTCAAACGAGTGGGTACACTTACCAAATGAAGCGACCCGTATTTTTGTTTATAAGTCTGGCTATTCTTTGTTCTCTTCTCACTCAAACTTCCAACGCCAGCACAACGGTAAAAAGTGGCGCTAAGTGCACAAAACTTAATCAGAAAGTCACCACGGCAACTCGTAGTATTTACCAGTGTCGAAAATTAGGTAAGAAGTTGGTTTGGCGTTACATCGGCAAAGCTCCAGCGCCGAAACCGACTAGCCAAATGCTATGGAGCGAAGAGTTTAATGGATCGGCTGGGAGCCAACCTTCAGATTCAAATTGGACATCGCTACGGGGCGATGGCAACGAACAACTTGGCCTCTGGCGCTTTGGAACTGGTGAACTTGAATGGAATCTTCCTGAAGCGGCCGCAACTGATGGCAAGGGCAACATGGTGATCACCACCACGAAGTCGGGCGGACAGTGGACAAGTGCTCGCTATTGGACACAAGGCAAAGTGAACTTCAGGTACGGCAAAATCGAGGCCCGAATTAAAATGCCGACTGGTTCATTTAACTGGCCAGCGTTCTGGATGCTCGGCTCGAACTATTCGCCACCGAATCAAAGCTTTGGCACAACGGGTTGGCCAATGTCAGGCGAAATAGACATCGCTGAAGGGCTATGGGGAAACACTGACTATCGATCAACCATTCATGCCAATGTGATTAACACTTCCACACCATGGAACGGCGGTGGGGGACTCACTGCGGCTTCAAATCTGGATAACCCATCTTCCGGATACCACACGTTTGGCATGCTCTGGAAGCCAAACATGATTGCTTTTACAGTTGATGGCCAAGAAATTGTGCGAAATACCTTTAACGGTACCTTTGTAACGCAGTCCAGTGGTGGCATAGCTTTTAACTCGTTTAATTCCAATGGAGTTTGGCCATTCAACAAGCCGTTTTTCTTGATATTGAACAATGCAGTCGATCCGAATGCCAGTGGCCAGCCAAATGGCACTACCGCCAAGATGAGCGTGGACTGGATTAGGTATTCCAGTTATGCGGGCTACGGAACAGTAAACCCTTAATTTAGTTGCAGAAATTGAGTCGCTGCACCGGTTCGGTTAGAAATTTTCCAAGTGGTAGGTCCAGATTGCCCTTTACCGCGTAACGGGTTATGCTAATTACGAAACTAAATGGTTGCGTAATTCGTAGCCTGATGAACTGGCGGTTTGAGTAGCATGCTTGGTAATTTCCTGATCGGATTACGCGAAGGCCTTGAGGCTGCGCTTGTTGTAAGCATTTTGGTCACATACTTAGTTCGCACCGACCGCAAGCAGTACATCCGATTTGTTACCTATGGCGTGGCTAGCGCTGTTATCTTTAGTGCCATTGTTGGCACAGTCCTGCAGGTAATCGAGCAGTCACTTAGTGCCAAAGTTGAACCTATTTTCGCTGGAACCATCTCAATTCTTGCAGTGGGTTTCGTTACCTGGATGATTTTCTGGATGAAAAAATCTGCTCGCAACATTTCTGGCGATTTACGCAATCGCTTTGATGCCGCTGCGTTAACCGGAAGCGGTATTGCAGTGATCACAATGGCCTTCGCTGCTGTTGCTCGTGAAGGAGCAGAGACGGCAGTTTTCTTCTGGGCCGCCGCACATGCAAACGGCAACGAGTTGGTTTCACTAGCCGGATTGATTTTAGGTTTAGTCACAGCTGTTGCTTTGGGCGTTGCTTTCTATCGGTCAACGATTAAGTTGAATCTTTCATCGTTCTTCAAAGTGACGGGCGTACTTCTAACCATTGTTGCTGCCGGCGTGCTGTCTTACGGCATTCACGAGTTCCAAGAAATCGGCTGGTTGCCTGGCGAAGACAATGTGGTGCTAAACCTAACTTCACAGTTGCCAGAAGGGTCAGCAATTGCAACTGTGATGGCTGGGTTATTCAACTTAAGTGCAAAAACTACTGCACTGCAGGCTGTTGCTTGGTTCTCATACATCGTTGTTGTACTGGCTTTGTTCTTGTCAAAACCATCTGCGCCGACGGAAGTTGCAGTCGCTCCAAAGGAATCAACTGAACCCGCAAAGGTTTAAGTTTTCTAGCAACACAGGCAACCACTAAGCGGTTTGCTTGGGATGCACCGATAGTCTTGGACTGTGTCAAATGAAATCAGTTTCCGTAGCGATGTTGTCGTTGAATTAGTAAAGCATTCGGCCAGTGATGCAGATGTAATTTGGGCCGCACGGGTATCCACCAAAGGCGATCAGTCGCTTGAAGATGTTGGCAATACCGATGCTTCAGCTGGACTAATTAACTACCTAATGCGCGACCGTCACGGTAGCCCATTTGAGCACAGCAATTTCACTTTCTTTGTTCAAGCGCCAATCTTCATGTGGCGTGAACATTTCCGTCATCGCATTGCCAGTTACAACGAAGAATCGGGTCGTTACAAAGTTCTCGACCCAGTGTTCTACGTTCCCGGCCCAGAGCGCCGCTTAGTTCAAATTGGCAAAGCTGGTGCGTACGAGTTTGTTGAAGGAACCCCAGAACAGTTTGATGTTGTGACTGAGCAAACGAAGCATGCCTGTGAAGTGGCGTACGACGCATATCAAAAAATGCTTGATGCAGGTGTAGCCCGAGAAGTCGCGCGCATTGTTTTGCCGGTAACCATTTATTCCTCGGCTTATGTAACCATGAATGCTCGGGCAATGATGAATTTCCTCAGCCTGCGTCGCAAAGTCGACGGCTCGCATTTCCCATCATTCCCACAACGCGAAATTGAAATGGTTGCTGAGAAATACGAAGAAGAATTTGCTCGAATTATGCCATTAACTCATGCGTCCTTCGTGGCTAATGGGCGAGTGGCTCCATAGAGAGGCAAACATATGCAAGCGCGTGATGCTTTCGGCACTGTGCTAACCGCAATGGTGACCCCATTTACACCCGACGGCAGTTCCATCGACTTTGATGCGGCAGCACAGCTGGCGAACGATTTGGTTGACCTAGGCAACGACGGTCTGGTTATTAACGGCACAACGGGTGAGTCCGCCACCACCGCAGATGAGGAAAAAGTTGAACTCATCAAAGTGATTGTTGCTGCAGTTGGCAATCGGGCGCGAATTGTTGCCGGTGCTGGTAACAACGACACGTTGCATTCAGTAGAACTAGCTAAGCAGGCTGCACATGCTGGTGCTCATGGCTTGCTGATCGTAACTCCGTATTACAACAAGCCACCACAGGCTGGCGTGCTTGCGCATTTCCATGCGGTTGCCGATGCAACCGAGTTGCCGGTTATGGTTTACGACATCCCAGGACGTGCTGGAATCGCAATCGAAACAGAAACTTTAATCAAGCTTTCAGAACATCCTCGAATTCTTGCAAATAAAGATGCTAAAGCTGATCCGTTTGCAGCCTCACAAGTTATGTCTCGCTGTGATCTCGCTTATTACTCGGGCGACGACGGTTTAACTTTGCCATTGTTGTCACTTGGCGCAGTTGGCGTTGTAAGCGTGACTGGCCACTTGGTTGCAGATCGTCACTGCAAAGTTATTGAAGCAGTCGCAGCGAACGACTTGGCAACTGCTCGCGCAATTACTGAAACTCTGGTTCCTGTCACTGAAGGTGTCATGACCCGCATGCAGGGTGCGATTGCTACTAAGGCTGCCCTTGAGATGTTAGGTCGGGCTGGTGGCGGCGCACTTCGACTTCCGCTGGTTCCTGCTACAGCAGAGCAGCGTACGAAACTTCGTGAAGAGCTAATTGCTGGCGGTATCAACCTGTGACCCACGCGCATCCTGAGTTACCTGCGCCACCGCCACTAGCTGACGACGCCATTCGCATTGTTGCCCTTGGTGGCATCGGTGAAATCGGCCGTAACATGACAGTTCTTGAATATCGTGGCCGGTTATTAATTGTTGATTGCGGTGTACTTTTCCCAGAAGAGTCTCAGCCCGGTATCGATTTAATTTTGCCGGATTTCGATTACATCCGAGATCGCCTCGATGATGTTGAAGCAGTAATTCTTACGCACGGCCACGAAGATCACATTGGGGCAGTGCCTTACCTGTTACGCGAGCGTCAAGATATTCCACTCATTGGCTCACAGCTAACTCTTGCCTTTATCGAAGCCAAGTTGAAAGAACATCGCATCAACCCGATAACTTACGCAGTTAAAGAAGGACAGATCGAGCAAATTGGTCCGTTCAATTTGGAGTTCGTTGCGGTAAACCACTCGATTCCTGATGCGCTTGCAGTCAGCGTTACAACGCCTGCAGGTCGCATTTTGATGACAGGCGATTTTAAGTTAGATCAACTTCCGTTAGATGGTCGAGTTACTGACCTAAATACTTTCGCGCGACTTGGCGACGAAGGTGTGGACTTATTTATGGTTGATTCCACAAACGCTGAAGTTCCCGGTTTTGTAACCACCGAGCGAGACATCATTCCTACGCTCGACAAAGTGATCGGCAATGCGCGTGGACGCGTTATTGTGGCGTCGTTTGCCTCGCATGTGCATCGGGTTCAGCAGATTATTGATGTTGCAACTGCGCATAATCGCAAGGTCGCCTTCGTTGGCCGCTCGATGGTGCGCAATATGGCGGTGGCTCGTGATCTTGGCTACCTACACATTTCAGGTGACACGGTTATTGCAAGCAGTGAGATTACAAAGCGCCCTGACGACGAAGCGGTATTGATTTGTACTGGTTCGCAAGGTGAGCCAATGGCTGTGCTGTCTCGTATCGCAAATCGCGATCATGAAATTTCAATTGGCGAAAACGACACCGTTATTCTGGCATCATCACTAATTCCAGGTAATGAGAATTCGGTTAATCGCATTATCAACGAGCTAACTCGTCAAGGCGCTCGAGTGGTTCACAAAGGTAACGCGCTCGTGCATGTGTCTGGACACGCAGCTGCTGGCGAGCTTTTGTACTGCTACAACATTGTGAAGCCCAAGAATGTTATGCCTATGCACGGCGAGTGGAGACACTTGCGGGCTAATGCTGCACTTGCTGCAAAGACTGGTGTCTCGCCTGATCGCATCATGCTTGCTGAGGACGGAGTTGTGGTTGACCTGCAAGATGGTCGCGCCAGAATTGTTGGCGCAGTTCCATGTGGCTACGTGTATGTTGATGGTTCGAGTGTGGGCGATGTAACCGAGTCGCTGCTTAAAGATCGCAGAGTGCTTGGTGAAGAAGGGTTTATCTCTATCGTCACCGCAGTTGATTTGGTGAACAGTAAGGTAATTGCTGGCCCACAAGTGCATGCCCGCGGTTTTGGTGAAGACGAGTCGGTGTTTGATGAAATCTTGCCTCAGGTTCGCCAAGTTTTAGAGAGCGCATTAGCTGATGGAGTTACTGACACTCATCAATTGGCTCAGTTAGTGCGCCGAGTTGTTGGTAAATGGGTCGGGGACAAGCATCGCCGTCGCCCAATGATCGTTCCGGTTGTTATCGAAGGCTAATTCGCCTGTTACCCTGCCGACACGCCCGACACGCCCGAAACTCGTGTTACCCCTGTTACTGGTGGGATTTCCAATATATTTAACGTTATGGCTTCCCCGTCTAGTACAAAATCGCGACCCGCAAACCCTAAGGGTTCGGCTCGTTCGAGTTCAAAACGTCCCAGCAAAACGGTGCAACATTCACCGGTAGCAAAATTAACGACGGGTTTGGCCAAGTTAATTATGGCTATCTGGCTAGGTATCGCGCACATCGTTGGGGCAGTGGCCCGTGGCGTAGGACAAAGTGCTCGTGACATCAATCCGGATCACCGCAAAGACGGACTCGGTCTTGGTTTTCTAGGCAGCGCAGTTATTGTTGGCGCAGTTGTATGGTTTCACACCACAGGCTTGTTAGCTGGCGTTGTTACTTCAGTGGTAGTCGGTGGCGTTGGTATTTTCAGTTATGTCGCGCCAATTGGTTTAACGGCGATAGCAATTCAAATACTTCGACACCCCGATGCGCCATCTCAGCGCAAAGGTCGACTAACCATTGGTTGGTCATTATTCGTACTTACCGCAATGGGTCTTACTCATTTGCAGCGCGGAAATCCAGCGCCAACTAGCGGAGCAGAAGCCATGCGCAACGCTGCAGGATGGGTTGGCTGGATTTTCACTGCCCCATTCGTTAGCGCTGTGGGCGTTGTCGTAACTGCAATTTTGCTTGTCATTATGTTGTTCTTCTCGGTGTTGATCATTACTTCAACCCCGATTAACACCATTGCTGAAAAGTTGAAGTCTCTGCGTGGCAAGGTCGTCGAATTCACCGCGCCCGATGCGTCGGTACATCCAAACATCGAAGACATTACTGCTGCGCAAGCAGACGAGGTTGAAGAAGTCGCACCTAAGCAGTCTTGGTTGGCGCGTATGCGTAATCGAACCCAGGCCGTTCCGGTTGATCCTGCACTAGCCATTGGTGAACTAGATGGCGATGTTCCATTCGAAACACCGCTTGTTGAAGTTCCAGACACTGACACTCCGACAGAAGCTATCGCTTTAGAAGAGCCAGTAGACCTGGCTACTCAAGAGACTGTTGTGATCCCAGTTCCTGGCCGTACACCAGTTGTGCCAACCGCGGAACCTGTTGCTGAAGTCGCTCCGGTAGCAAGGCCAGCAGCCCCAAAGAGTACTTCAAAATACATACTGCCAAACGACGCAATGTTAAAGCCAGGCGCTGTACATAAAGAACGCACCAAAGCCAACGATGCGGTTATTGAAGCGCTCACTCAGGTTATGGAACAGTTCGATATTGATGCAAAGATTACAGGGTTCCACCGCGGTCCAACTGTGACTCGTTATGAACTCGAACTTGGCCCGAAAGTCAAAGTTGAACGCGTTACTGCACTCAGCAAGAACATCGCATATGCGGTTGCTAGTGCTGATGTTCGTATTCTTTCGCCAATTCCAGGCAAGAGTGCAATTGGTATTGAAATCCCTAATACTGACCGTGAAATTGTCAGCCTTGGCGATGTATTACGCAGCAAAGAAGCACACGCTGATTCCCATCCAATGCTTGTTGGTATGGGTAAAGATGTTGAAGGCCGCTACATTGTTGCCAACCTTGCCAAGATGCCGCACCTTTTAGTTGCAGGCGCAACTGGTGCTGGTAAATCGGGCTGTATGAACACTCTGATTACCTCAATCTTGATGCGTTCAACTCCTGAAGAAGTTCGAATGATTTTGATTGACCCTAAGCGGGTAGAGCTAACGGCTTACGAAGGTATCCCGCATCTGATCACGCCAATCATTACTCATCCTAAAAAAGCTGCAGACGCGTTGGCGTGGGTAGTTAAAGAAATGGAAGCGCGCTATGACGATCTAGCTGCTTATGGCTTCCGTCACCTCGATGATTTCAACAAAGCTGTTAAGTCGGGTAAAGTCACTCCGACCCCAGGGAGCGAACGAGTTTTGCGCCCGTACCCATACTTGCTAGTTATCGTGGACGAGTTAGCAGACTTGATGATGGTGGCTCCACGAGATGTTGAAGACTCAATCGTTCGTATTACTCAGCTAGCGCGTGCAGCTGGTATTCACCTTGTTCTAGCAACACAGCGTCCAAGTGTTGATGTTGTCACCGGCTTGATTAAGGCAAACGTCCCGAGTCGCTTGGCGTTTGCTACCTCGAGTTTGGGTGATAGCCGAGTTATTCTGGATCAACCAGGTGCGGAAAAGCTTGTCGGCCAAGGCGACGGATTGTTACTACCAATGGGAAGCAGTAAGCCGATTCGAGTTCAGGGCTCATGGGTGAACGAACAAGAGATCCGGGCAATTGTTGCGCACTGCAAGAATCAGATGGATCCGCAGTACCGGGACGACGTAACGGCGCCGGCTGCGGTTCGTAAAGAAGTAGACGCTGACATCGGCGATGACTTAGACGAATTGTTGCAGGCAGTTGAACTCGTAGTTACTACTCAGTTCGGTTCAACATCAATGTTGCAGCGCAAACTTCGTATCGGTTTCGCTAAAGCTGGTCGTCTGATGGACTTAATGGAATCTCGCGGAATCGTTGGCCCCTCAGAGGGTTCAAAAGCGCGTGAGGTGCTAATTACGGCAGAAGATTTGCCAGCCACCATCGCCATGCTTCGCGGTGAATAGACTATTAAGTGTGAACTTCATTAATAACCCAGTCAGGGAGCATTGATGGTTCAACCTGCCAAGCCGGATTATGTGGGCGACACTGAAAATGATGTTCCCATTCTGAATTTGCCGAACATTCTGACTTTCATACGTCTACTGCTCGTTCCGGTATTCGCATTTTTGCTCCCGCAGTCACAAGATTCAGATGTCATTCGGTGGTGGGCCACCGCAGTGTTCGGTATCGCTGCTATAACAGATTTCATTGATGGATTCCTAGCGCGCAAATACAAACTGATTACAAATGTGGGAAAAATCGCGGACCCAATAGCTGACAAACTTTTAATCGGAACCGCGTTAATCGCGCTGTCGTTAGAAAGCACAGTCTCGTGGTGGTTCACTGCAATTATCCTGACTCGTGAAATAGCGATAACGCTACTGCGCTTCAAAGTAATAAACCGTGGAGTTATTCCGGCTAGTCGCGGTGGTAAGGCAAAGACAATCAGCCAAATTGTGGCCATATTGGCTTACTTAGTGCCACTAGATGGTTGGGTTAACGAAGTGGCATTCGTGGCGATGTGGTCTGCAGTAGTACTAACTGTGGCTACCGGAATTGACTATGTTTTTCGCGCGTACCGATTGCCAGATCCAAATAACAGCGGGCCGGGAGAGTAAGTAAATGTCTGAAACTTACGAATTAGCACTCGAAATTGTTCAGTCGCTGTCTGGGCGCACTGTAGCTACTGCCGAATCACTGACTGGTGGACTGGTGGGAGCTGCTCTAACTGCTGTGCCTGGATCTTCGCAGGTGTATCGCGGCGGAGTTATTCCGTATGCGACGGACTTAAAGACTAGCCTGTTAGATATTCCGAAGCTGACCATGAATCATGGGCCAGTAAGTTCAGAAGTCGCTGCTGCTATGGCGGTTAATGCGGCTTATTTGTTGAACTCAGACTTCGGGGTGGCAACTACTGGAGTCGCTGGTCCTGATGCACAGGATGGCAAACCAGTAGGCACGGTTTTCATTGCGGTGTTCCGCCGAGGTCGCGACGGACTTGAAGTTTTGAGCTCCGTTGAACATTTAGAACTCACCTCAGATCATGCAGATCCAGTGGCTGTACGTTCTGACATTCGCGAACAAAGTGTCGTAGCGGCACTCGAATTGCTGTTGGCAGCTATCCCGAAATAGTTGGCTGATTGCCACTATTTTCGGGCTTTACAGAGTCCGGGCCAAAAATTAACGAAACTGTAATCTGTTCCGGAATACAACGTCAGTGCTCTGTGTTATGAATAGTGTTATGAAAACAGATACCGCCTATAAAGTTCACACAAGCCCTATAACGCTGACCAGTAAAATTCCTGCACCAGCGGTTTACCGCAAGGTAAACACACCAATTCCTGCGACTCCTGCTAAGCCAATTGTCTTGCGCAAGATTATCGGTGAGCAGTTGCGTCGTCATCGCACCGATCAACATCGCACATTGCGCGAAGTCTCTCGTGTCGCCCAGGTTTCTTTGGGTTATCTGAGTGAAGTTGAACGTGGTCAAAAGGAAGCTTCCAGCGAGTTGCTTGCCTCAATTTGTCGTTCACTAAACATTCCATTAAGCGTGCTTCTAGGTGATGTTGCAGTTGAAGTAGCTCGTTGTGAGAGTGGCTTCGATTTCACCACTGCTTCACTTAGTTGATTCACCGAAGAGCGATCTCATAGGCAGTAAATCTGCCGCAGATACATCTAAGCGGTAACATCTCTATTTATGCGGCTCACCGATTTCTGGCAACGGATGGAACATGCGCTTGGCAGCGCATATGCCCGTTCGTGGGCTGCAGATTTCCGCGTGGCAGCCCTCAATTATCGAACTGTGGATCAAGCAATTGCTGAAGGCGAAGACACTCAAGTTGTTTGGCGTGCGGTACACGAAACCTTGGGTCTAGAAGCAAAATATCGGTGAAAAAGTTTTTCAAGAAAAATGTTTAGCGCGGACCTGACTGGGTAACTTAACGAAATCAAGGGGAGTACCCTCAATGCTGCATGCTCGTCAGCACGCTACCGACGTTAGGTAGCCGGGCATCAGGTCGGCCTAGCCGGTAGCGGGAGACCTTGTGACTTATGTGGCTTGCCCGCATATCCACAAGGAGGAACCGTGGACGTATCTGTATGGGGCTGGGTTGTACTTGGCGTCGCAATTCTGTTGATGTTGGCAGTGGATCTGTTTTTTCACCGTGAGCCAAAGCCCATTGAATTCAAAGAAGCGGCTAAATGGTCGGTTCTATGGGTTGTAATTGCCTTACTGGCCGGCGGTGTTATCGGTCTGGTTTATGGATCTGATTACTGGTGGCAGTACTTAAGTGGGTACTTGATTGAAAAGTCGTTAGCTGTCGACAATGTTTTCATCTGGGCGATTATTTTCAGTTACTTTGCTGTCCCAGCGCGTTTGCAACATCGAGTTCTGTTTTACGGAGTTCTCGGAGCTTTGGTTTTCCGGGGCGTCTTAATTTTTGCGGGCTCGGTACTCTTGGCGAGTATTTCGTGGATGATTTACGTTTTTGCTGCGTTCTTAATTTTCACCGGTATCAAGATGTTGCAACATAGGGACCAAGAGTTGGACATTGAGAATTCACGGATTCTGAAATTTGTAAATCGATTCATTCCAATTAGTACCAACTATGATGGCGAAAAGTTCTTCACACGAACCAAGTTTCGTCTGGTAGCCACTCCGCTCTTTGCAGTGTTGCTATTTGTGGAGATTATGGATGTGGTTTTTGCAGTTGATTCGATTCCAGCCATCTTTGCTGTTACCGACGAGCCGTACATTGTTTTTGCAAGTAATGCCTTTGCCATTCTTGGTTTGCGCGCGATGTACTTCTTGTTAAGTGGCTTGATGGATCGATTCATATACCTAAAGGTAGGCCTTGCGGTAATCATGCTCTGGGTTGGCATCAAGATGATTCTTTCGCATTCCATCGTGCACATTCATACATCAGTTAGTTTGGGAATCATTGTGTTGATTCTGACAGTCACTGTGATCGCCAGTTTGCGAGCGACCAAGAAGGAGAGTGTTTCAAGTGAATAGAGAGAAACTTCATCAATCTTGGAAGCAGCTGCCTCATCCAATTCGTTGGATAGTAGTTGCAACTATTGGTGGCACGTTTCTGGTACTTGGCATAGTCTTCCTGGTTTTACCTGGTCCAGGCTTACCACTAGTAATCGCGGGCTTGGCTGTCTTGGCCAGCGAATTCGCTTGGGCCAAATACATGTTGAGTCGAGTAAAAGAGAAGAGTCAGCAGGTTGCGCAGAAGGCGAAGTCTACGATTCGACGAAATAGAAAATCCCAATAGCGGTCTAAGGTTAAACTCGCTTTGTGGCTACAACTAATCCAGACCGAGCGTCGCACTTCCCAGCTATAGAGAAAAAGTACGGCTTGCCGATGTCTTATTGGCACGAGCGCATGGCGGAGATTGTCGGACAAAAGTATCCAGAACAGATTGCATACTTGCGCGAGAACCATGGATTTACCCAGGCACACGCAAATGCCTTGGTTTTGTATTCACGCGGATCAACATCGTCCAAGAAGTACGACACTGTGGAGCAGTATCTGGCTCAGTTCGACGAGGTGAGACGCCAAACAGTGCTAGATGTTTGTGTTGCCATCACTAGTAAATTTCCGAAACTAGAAACCGTAATCGCCTGGAATCAACCAATGTTGAAGCTGGACACGCAATACATCTTTGGGGCCACAGTTCTGAAGAATCACATCCTGTTAGCGCCATGGAGCAAGGATGTGCTGGAAGCGTTTGCCGAGCGTCTAGCTGGCTACGAGGTGAACAAAAAGACTTTCAAGGTGCCAGTTGACTGGAAAGTGGACAAAAAACTGCTTAGAGATCTGGCGGCGGCGCGGATCGCTGAGATCTAAAAGTCTGACCACCAGACATGTGAACCGCCAGTTTTGCGAGCTCGCTCCATGAAGGCGTCGGCGAATTGTGAGCATTGGGGAAGGTCAGCTGCTCTCAATTCATCGAACCAATTTGAACTGGAGAAGCCGCATATTTCAAGAATCTCGAAAAAATTCTCTTCGTTCAAAGAGAATTCGGCATCTACGGTAAACGCGTCTTTTCCACCATAGGTGTACGACGAAAGGTGGGCCCCATCGTTTGGAGTGAAGGTAAGGCTCCGGCTAGGGCCGTTCTTGCCGGTTTTTAGATCTATTGACATTTGTTGATTGGGATTGTTTGTCATTTTTCTCCTTCTACACCTCAATTAGACCAAGCAGGTACGACATTTTTCCCTTAGTTATTGGGGTTATCCCGACTCTTAGAGCAAGATTTAGGTATCTACACCTGGACACTGAATTCGGCGTGTCGCTTCCAATTCGAACAGATGTTCGATAATGTCGTGCCTAACCACAAGGGTTTTATCTAGTTCACAACTGGGAAATACCCACAAGGCAGGCAGCGTTCGGGTTTCTTGTCGGTGGCCAAAGATAACTTTCTAGCACCGCATAAGTCCGACACGAAACCGCAAGGAGTCCCCAATGGCAACAGCCAAGTCCAATGCTCGCGAAACTACTCGTATGGCATCTTCAGCAAGTAACCGCGAACAGGCACTAGAAACAGCCTTAGCCCAGATCGAGCGTCAGTTCGGTAAGGGCTCAGTCATGCGTCTTGGCCAGGAAGAACGCGTTCCAGTAGAAGTTATTTCAACTGGTTCTGTGGCGCTAGACATCGCGCTCGGTATAGGTGGCTTGCCGCGTGGCCGAATTGTAGAAATTTATGGTCCAGAATCATCGGGTAAAACCACACTCGCAATTCATGCAATCGCTAACGCACAGAAGAATGGCGGCATCGCAGCATTTATCGATGCCGAGCACGCGTTCGATCCAGAGTACGCCGCCAAGCTAGGTGTAGACATCGATAACTTGCTAGTCAGCCAGCCCGATACCGGCGAACAGGCACTTGAAATTGCGGACATGCTAATTCGCTCTGGCACGCTAGACATCATCGTTATCGACTCAGTGGCTGCACTTGTCCCACGTGCTGAAATCGAAGGCGACATGGGTGATAGCCACATGGGCTTGCAGGCACGTTTGATGTCGCAGGCTCTTCGCAAGATTACGGGTGCGCTTAGCACTAACAACACCACCGCAATCTTTATCAACCAGCTACGCGAAAAGATTGGCGTAATGTTCGGCAGTCCGGAAACAACAACCGGCGGCAAGGCACTTAAGTTCTACGCTTCGGTGCGTCTAGATATCCGACGCATTGAAACTTTGAAGGATGGCACCGAGCCAGTTGGTAACCGCACCCGTGTAAAGGTGGTTAAGAACAAGGTTGCTCCACCATTCAAGCAGGCAGAGTTCGACATTCTTTACGGCCAAGGTATTTCGCGTGAAGGTGGCATCATCGACATGGCTGTTGAACAAGGCTTCGTGCGTAAAGCTGGCGCTTGGTACACCTACGAAGGTGATCAGCTCGGTCAGGGTAAAGAAAATGCCCGTGCATATCTGAAGGACAATCCAGGTCTGGCTGACGATCTAGAACGAATGATCAAAGAAAAACTCGGGGTGGGTGTCACCAAAGCTGATCTAAGCGTTGTAGCCGCTGAGCCAGTAGAAGAAATCGAAGAATAGAAATACGATTTGAATGTCAGTGTGTGGTGTTTCCTAACTCGCCACACACTGACATTTCTTTTGAATCATGATGGACTTAACCGAACCTGAATCAGCGAAATGGTTACCCGAGGCAAACCCAATTTCGGTAGCCAACAACATTGCGCTCAATCAACTCTCAATGAGTCCCAAAACTAGAGCGCAGCTGGAAAAAGCTCTGGCTAAAAAGGGAACACCAGAAGATGTGGCCAAAACAGTCTTAGATCGGTTAACTGAACTTGGTTATGTAGACGATTTGGCCTACTCGCAAATGTTCATCCGAAGTAAAACGCAAACTAAACATTTAGCTAGACGAGCAATGTCATACGAGTTAGCAAAACGCGGCGTACACAAAGACTTAATCGAAGAAGCCTTACTGGACATCACTACAGAAGACGAATGGGAAATGGCTCGACAACTCGTGGCTAAGAAATTGCGGTCCATGAAGGATTTAGGTCAAGACGTAATCACCAGGCGCCTGATGGGCACACTGGCTCGAAAAGGCTATTCGGGCTCGATTGCTGGCGCGGTAATCCGTGAAGCGCTGGAAACGCAGAACCAGTAATTGCGCCTAAACTAGGGGCTATGACCACAACTGGCACCTACGAAGTGCGCACTCTGGGCTGCCAGATGAACGTGCACGATTCCGAGCGAATTGCCGGGTTACTTGAAGCCAGTGGTTACGCCCGGGCCTCTGAAACTGACTCACCAGATGTGATCGTGTTCAACACCTGCGCAGTGCGCGAAAACGCCGACAACAAACTTTATGGCCTGCTCAGCCAACTAGTTCCCGCTAAAAAGAAGAACCCGCGTCTGCAAATTGCCGTTGGTGGATGTTTGGCCCAAAAGGACCGCGGCGAAATTATCGCTAACGCACCAAACGTTGATGTGGTCTTTGGCACTCACAACATTGATGCACTTCCCGTTTTATTGGAGCGCGCTCGCATTGAAGACGAAGCCCAGGTTGAAATTCTGGAATCGCTGAATGTCTTTCCATCAACGCTTCCAGCTCGGCGTGACAGCGCCGCTATAGCTTGGGTGAGCGTGAGTGTTGGATGTAATAACACCTGCACCTTCTGCATTGTTCCGGCGCTTCGTGGACGCGAAAAAGATCGTCGCCCGGCTGACATCTTGAATGAAATTAAGGTTCTGGTTGATCAGGGCGTAGTTGAAGTTACATTGCTTGGCCAGAATGTAAATGCCTATGGCGTTGAGTTTGGCGATCGTTATGCATTTGCCGATTTACTGCGAGCTTGTGGCAAAATTTCTGGCCTGGAGCGTGTGCGCTTCACGAGCCCGCATCCACGTGATTTCACCGATCATGTAATCGAAGCGATGGCCGAAACCGAAAACGTGATGCCCCAGCTTCACATGCCATTGCAATCAGGTTCAGATCGCATTTTGCAAGCTATGCGTCGCTCTTACCGACGAGATAAGTACATGGGCATCATCGAGCGAGTTCGCAAAGCAATGCCAGATGCAGCAATCACAACGGACATCATTGTTGGTTTCCCAGGTGAAACTGAAGAAGACTTTATGCAAACCATGGACATTGTGCAGCAAGCGCGCTTTATGAACGCCTACACATTCCAATACAGCAAGCGCCCGGGCACGCCAGCGGCCATAATGCCAGATCAGGTGCCAGCCGAAGTGGTGCAAGAGCGTTACGAGCGGTTGATTGCCCTTGGTAACGATGTCTCATGGCAAGAGAACAAGGCATTTGTAGGTCAAACTGTTGAAGTTCTGGTCGCAACTGGTGAAGGTCGGAAAGACGAGGCCACCGGGCGAGTCTCGGGTCGTGCGCGTGACTATCGCCTCGTGCACGTAACAAAAACCGACACAAATGGAACACTGCAGAATGTTCGACCAGGTGATGTCGTAACAGCTGTTGTAACGCACGCTGCGCCACATCACTTGATCGCCGATCAGTTGATATCAGTTCGTCCAACTACAGCCGGCGATATGTATGATGCTGGTCAGCTGCCTATAACTGAAGGCAGCGACAAACCGAAAACCAGTGGCCTAATCACGCTTGGCCCTGTTTCTTAACCAATGCCTAAAGTAGTTGTAATTGTCGGTCCAACCGCTGTTGGCAAGACAGACCTTTCACTCGATATCGCACAACATCTCGATGCCGAAATTATCAATGCAGATTCGATGCAGCTCTATCGTGGCATGGACATCGGCACAGCAAAAGTTCCACTGGAGCAGCGCCGCGCAATCCCGCATCACATGCTCGACGTATTGGAAGTGACTCAAGGTGCTACGGTCTCCGACTATCAACGCGATGCTCGCGAAATAGTCGAACAAATTCATGCTCGGGGAAAGCGCGTTGTAGTTGTGGGCGGCTCGGGTTTGTTCGTTCAGGGCCTTCTAGAAGACATGCAGTTCCCGGCCAGCGATCCTGAAGTGCGCGAGCGCTTGGAGCAAGAAGCCGCAGAATTTGGCACGCCAGCGATGTTCGACCGTCTGCAGGCACTGGATGCGGCAGCTGCGGCAAACGTTGCCCCAAATAATTTGCGTCGAGTCTTGCGCGCTCTCGAAGTAATTGAACTTACTGGGGAAGCGCCAGTGACAACATTGAAACAATTAGATGAAATTGTCCCAAGCGTGCGAATCGGATTACGCCGAGATCGCGCCGAGTTAGATAAACGAATTGAAGCTCGAGTTGAGATCATGTGGGAGCAAGGACTAGTGGATGAAGTCCGAACCCTCGAGCAGGCAGGCTTACGCGAAGGAGTTACCGCGAGTAAAGCTCTTGGCTACGCTCAGGTGCTGGACTTCTTGGCAGGTGAAATCACCGAAGCCGAGGCTAAGGAACTAACTAAGAGTTCAACCAGACGGTATGTCCGGCGCCAAGATTCCTGGTTCAACCGCGATACCCGCATCAATTGGCTT
>Ga0214919_10001232_pt1 | contig 42539 bp, 37 predicted proteins | sample LL1503_MetaG_FD_177994 | JGI IMG/M metagenome (GOLD analysis project Ga0214919, IMG submission 177994) | Freshwater microbial communities from Lake Lanier, Atlanta, Georgia, United States - LL-1503 | ecosystem: Environmental > Aquatic > Freshwater > Lake | place: USA: Georgia | collected... | reverse complement strand
TGCATCTCGCAAGGGTGCGGCTTACAGGCCTGTTCCCTTCAATCCTGCTGACTATGCCGACACGATGGCGAGCGTCTGCTATCTACAGATGGAGACGGACCCTGATACGGGTGAGAACTATGTTCTGACAGGGAAGTCCAAGGAGCCGATCCAGGACAAGAACATTGTGGAGATGGCTTATGACCCTGCGCAGCCGCCTGGATGGAGATGGCAGCCTCTGCGTGTGCGCATGGACAAGACGGAGCGTATGCAGCGCGGCATTCTTGGGCGCACGCTCAACAGTAGCCAGACGGCGGAGAGTGTATGGAACAGTATTCACGACCCCATCACGGAGAGCATGATTCGCTCGGGCTCTGAGACGATGGGTGAGGCGGAGTCAGAGGCGCTGGATGCGGAGAAGGAGGCGTCGGCGGCAGCGCGCCGCAAGTATTTCGAGCGGACGGCGACAGAGGCGGATCTGCGGGTCGTGAAGGGTATGCGCGATTTCCACAACAAGATGATTAAGGAGCGCGTCCTCTATGGGGCGGCTTTCAAGCAGAAGGGGAAGACAGTGTTGGACTTGGCGGTTGGCAAGGGCGCGGACTTGCAGCGGTGGCGGCGCGGCGGCGTCTCCTTCGTTCTTGGATGCGACAATGCCGGCGACAACATCACGAACGCGGAGAATGGTGCTTACAGGCGCTATCTGGAGACGGTGTCCAAGGCGCCGCCTGGCTCTGTTCCGACGATGATCTTCGCCATCGCGGACTCAAGCAAGCGCCTGATTGATGGAACCGCGGGTGAGACGGAGCAGGAGAAGGATATCCTGCGGAGTGTTATGGGCCGTATCAAGCCGAGTGGCCCTGTCCCCCCCTTTGTGGAGAGGGAAGGCGTCGCGAAACTCAAGACGGGCGCGGATTGTGTAAGCTTAATGTTCGCCATCCACTACTTCTTTGACAAGAAGGCGACGTTTGACGGTCTCCTCCAGAATATTGCGGATGGTCTGAAGCTGGGTGGCCTCTTTATCGGGTGTTGCTTTGACGGAGAGAAGGTGTTTGATTTGCTCAAGACAACGCCGATGGGTGGGCGGCGGACGGGCATGTATAAGGAGAAGCTCCTGTGGTCAATTGCCAAACAGTATGATGCGGAGGCGATTCCCGAGGGTGACGATGCCTTTGGTATGGGCGTTGATGTGGAGTTCATCAGCATCGGCACTTCTCACCGTGAGTATCTAGTGCCGTTCAAGCTTCTTCAATCCAAGATGGCGGATATTGGCTGCGAGCTGCTGGATGACAAGGAGTGTGCGGAGCTGGGGCTCAAGACGAGCACTGGCCTCTTCGGCGCGTCTCACGACAAGGATCGTTATAAGATGAATGATGCGGTTCAGCAGTTCTCGTATCTGAATCGGTGGTTTATCTTCAAGCGGAAGACCGAGAAGGTGGCGGCGAGTGAGGCGGATGCCACGCCTTTAGTCGCTGCTGCGAATGCCACAGCAACTGGAAAGAAGTCGAAGATTCGGGTTGTGTCAGCACTGGCTGCGCCCAAGAATGCTGCTGCTGCACCGGCAGCGAATGCACCGGCAGCAAATGCCGCCGCCCCTCCCCCTGTGAATGCACTCTCTCCCATCTCAGAGGCGGTTGCAAAGCCGGCCGTGGCCGCGGACCCTCTCCGAACGATAGCGGTTGCATCCAACGCAGCCCCGAAGGCGGCGGAGCTCTTCGGGGCCAACGAAGTGTTCCAGTTCTACTCTCGCGCGGCTCTTCAGGATAAGCTCAAGATTGGAGACAAGAGCGCAGGCCGCTGGCTGGCGCCTAATGCGCCGTTCCCCCTCAAGGATGGGGATACTATTTACCCATCTCTTGACCATTATATTGGGGGGATGATGTATAAGCTCGCGACCACAATCCCGCAGACAGGCGTCAGTCTCTTCAGTCGCAATGGCTCAATCCACCAACAGTATGTGGGTCAGCGGCTCACGGAGACAGACGGTGGAACGAAGCCTCTCCCCGAAGACCGTGACTATGCGCTCCTAGAGGATGAGTCAAAGGACGTGAAGGCGGCCATGCGCGCGGCGACGGTGAAGAAGTATAAGGGCGTCTTCGACGAGGCGAAGTGGGCGACTGCGAAGGACCAAGTTCTCCGCGACGGTCTCACGCAGCGGTGGGAGACGGATGCACGCTTGCGGCGTATTGTGGAGGCGGTGCGGAACCAGGGGAAGATCCTCTTGTTCTACACGCCTGGTGCGGCGACGAATATGGGCGGCATCCGTCGCGATGACGGAACAATCGAAGGGGACAACAAGGTGGGCGAGATTCTCATGAGCCTGGCAAAGTTTCCTGGGAAGATTTAGAGTCCATACACTCCCATAAGAGTGCGATACTGTTTGGCCCACGCCATCCAGTTATTTAGAGAAACACCCGACTGTTGAATCGCCCGTTTTTCTATGAGTTCAAAGAGCTTGAACTGCATTCCTATGTTTACAGACCCATAGAGGGCAGGAAGGTCAGTATAGGCCGGCTCTATCATTCTCGCAAGACGTATATTCACGTCATGATGAAGATCCCAGAGCCATTTTGTTATCCAGCCTTTGAGCTGATTGTATGGTAGAGACTGAATACTTGTGACAGGATGTCCTTGTATCCAGCTTTTGTAATGGTCGCGGCAGACATCGCAGGGGAGCATAGGACCGGTTGCTTGTAAGAGGGAAATCCAGGCACGCCGCTCATCTGCTTCAAAGAGGGGTGATACAATCTTACCAACCTTCTCTCCTAGACTATGAAGAATAGTCCAGACAAATGTCCCCCACTCTTTATTTTCGGGATATGCGGGCCCAGGTATCTGACACGCGCACGGCATCTAGAAGGGCTCCCGAAGTGTCTTTTTTGTTTCTGGCGCGGCGGCGCGGCGGCGCAGCCCAGTAAAAATGAATGCGTCCACCGGCTCCAATGTAGTTCACAATGGATACTCCTCTTCTCATCTCAGCTGTTCATGAGGCGGTCACAGCGTCAGTCCCCTACGATGTAGACCATATTAGCAGGGCCTTCTATTTGGCCTATACGAATCTTGCTATTGAAGCCGCCGTAAACTGGGGCGAGGATATCATCAAGCAGAAACGCTTTATGACTCTAGGAGAGGCGTTCACGCTTATGTCACAACAAACGAAAAATATGGACGAACGTGGTGCAATTCTTGACCGGTTTATCGGGCATATTGCCTCGCGCTGTAAGGTGCCCTATGATATAATTGAGGTGGGTGCAAGGGCCATCTTTAATTCATAAGCACTAACAGAAATGAGCATCGCGAGCCAGGTGAAACTAGCAAATGCCTCTATGCTGGGAATTTTTAGTTTATATTTGATTGGAAGAGGTGTCTCACCTGCCGTCATCGCCATCCCAGCGATCAGCTCTTTGAAATATGTATATCTATCTGGAAGTCAATCGCCAGACAGGCAGAAGGCCCACTATCTCTCCTGGTTCCTTACGACGCCCATTATGCTCTGGCTAATTTTTTCACTGAATCATCTGTCACTGGAGACCACGACCCTCATGATTCTTCTCAACCAGCTCATGATTGCGAGCGGCTACTTTGCTGCAGTGGATTTAGAGAAGGGTAATGAGAAATCTGCGTGGAACTGGTTTTGGCTGGGCTGTTTTGCATTCCTCCCCATCGTTTACCAGCTTCTCATCTTTTCTGAGGGTTTTGCGCTGATAGTTCTTACGTTGATCACCTGGAGCGCTTACCCCATTGTTTGGTGGGCGGATGCGGAAAAATTGATAAGCCAAGACACTCGTGATGTAAGCTACTCCTTCCTGGACTTCACAAGTAAAGTGGGTATTGTAATTCTGTATCTGTTTGAGTTAAAGAGGCTGTAACTTTACCTATAGAATGCCCGCAGACTGGCAGAGCTTGGCTGTTGTGAATGAGCATGAGCGCGATAAGCATGTCCACTTTGACGAGCCTACACACATCTACACCGTGAAGGGAGAGACGAAGGGATATATCAGCGTCACGAAGTTTCTACACGAGTTCTTTCCCCACTTTGATGCGGATGCTGTGATTAAGAAGATGATGGGCGGCAAGAATTGGAATGCGCAGAATAAGTGGTTCGGCAAGACGGCGTCTGAAATTAAGGCGGCCTGGGACGAGAACGGAAAGCAGGCGAGCGGCGCTGGAACGCTAATGCACTTGTCTATTGAGCAGTATCTGAACGGGGCGGAGCACCTTGTTACGGAGGAGACGAAGCAGACGCCCGAGTGGCGCTATTTCATGAACTTCTGGCGCGACCACGGACACGACCTTGTGCCCTTTAGAACGGAGTGGGAGGTGTGGGCCGAGGAGTATCGTCTGACTGGCAGTATTGACATGATCTTCTACCGCAAGTCTGACGATTCGTATGTGATCTATGACTGGAAGCGGTCGAAGGATATAAAGGTCAACAATGACTTCGGGGGTCGTGCACTGTATCCACTTGATCACCTCCACGACACGAATTACTGGCACTACAGTCTTCAGCTGAATGTATATCGTTGGTTTCTGGAGACCTACTATGGTCTAAAAATCAATGATATGTATCTTATTGTTCTTCACCCTGACAACAAGAACTACCGCCGTCTCCAGCTGAACCGGATGGACGACGAGGTCGGCATTATGATGGAGGCGCGGATGCGGGCTGTGCGAGGCGGTTGCAAGCAGAAGGTGATTATGCCGTATCCTGAATGTGATATTACAGACTAGTCCTCCCGCTCACAGTGGATGGCTAGTCCTCCCGCTCACAGTGGATGGCTAGTCCTCCCGCTCGAGGAACTTTTTCAGTTCGCACTGGGCACACACATCCACATCGGGAGCCACATTGCCCACATTCTCCTTGAAAAGCTTGTTCAGGCTCCTGGACTTCAATGTATTCCTGTATTTCTTAACACGCATATAGTCATTCGTGCTCAGATTTACACCACTCGTGCGGATTCCAGCAAGACGCTTGATATTCGCCATCTGCGGCGCCTTTCCAAGAGTGCGCGTGAGGTCATTACGGGCCCTGCTCTCTGCGATGGCGAACTGGACTTTTGCTCTTTCCTTCGCCTCCTCCTTTGCAGCCTTCTTCTCCGCCCGCGCCGTCTTGCGAAGAGCCACATTCTGCTGCTTTACAGCCTTGAGCTCGGCCTTGGCTGTGCGCCGGGCGACCTTTGAGTTATTCGAGCTATTCACCTTCTTGACCGCCGCCATCTCGGCCTTCATGGCCTTCTGAAAAGCGCGCTCCTCATTGCGCTCGGCCTTCTTAATAGCCTTCTGCGCATTCGTCTCGGCCTTCAGCTTCGCCTTGACCTCATCACCAGCGGCCTTCTTCGCCGCCTTGAGCGCCGCCTTACCAGCCTCCTTCACAGCCGCCGCGGCCATAATATTCTTAAAAAACGCGCCCTCATTTCTCTTCTGCTTGCGAGTCTTGAGGAGGCCAGCGACCTCCGTGGCGAGCGGCTTGCGGCCCAGCTTATTTGTTAGATTCCGCACTGCGGCAGCTTTGGCGTTGTTCTCCATTCTAGTAAGAGGGGTGTTTTTTACTGAGGCGCCGTCTCAGCAACGCGCCAGCCACCTTCCGCTCCGAGAGAATGAAATACTTCTGGACCTGCTTGGGAAGGTCCGCAAACACAGGAAGCTCCCCTGTGGCCGGGTCACGCACAAGAATCGCCGGACCCGATTCAGTCAGAACAAGAATGAAATACTTTGCCGTTTCTGTCTTATACTTAAACTGCTTGAAGATAGGGGTAGGCGGATCTGTTCTTATATCTATCTGCGCAACCGACATTTTCGTTGTCCGCATGAGCTCTTCAAGACCGGCCTCCGTAAATGCATCGTCCGAGGCGGGCACAGCCCGTATCCTCGCAAGGAGTTCGGCCAGCGGGGCACGCAAGAGGCGCATGGCTGTGGTCGCACGGTCCTCCTTATCCAAGAATGTCTCAAGCGGGGCAGGCAAACTCGTATCCTCATCCAGCGGCACAACTTCCTCTACCAGCGCGCTGGACATTTCCTCAAAGTATCTCGGCGCCTCCTCGGTAGACCGCACCCAGTCTCCACGCAACCGCTCATACCACGCAGCCGTGTTTTCAGGGAGAATCTCCTGGTCTCCATCCACAATCCGCCGGTCAATGGTGCCAGTCTGCGAGACATCGTCGTCAAAGAGTTCGCGCCGCTTCTCCGCAAATCGCAGAAGTTCCTCAATGAGCTTGAAGAAGAGGAGATATTTGATATCCACATCTAGGTTTTCCACAACCTTATCCTTGGGCGTGTGAATGAGACACTGGCCCTCAGATCCTTTCGTATTCCAGACGCAGCGGCCAGAGCAGGTGCCCTTGTCCAGCGACGTGCAGTCAACGCGCTGAATTGTAGGCCGCCCCTCCGCATCTGTATCCGAGAACCACCCCAAGACATCCTTGCTCAGATATGTATACAGCTCCTTGCGCTTCTCGGCCAGCGAAGTCCTGCGAACACCTCTATCGTCGTCGCCATATATAATCCTCTCAAGCTCCTTGCGGACTTCGCCTGTATCCTCCTTCTTTGAAAGCCATTTTGCAAACGTGATTCGCAGGTGCTCAAAAATGTCCGAGAGCTCCTTGGACGTAAGAGTCGCAGCATCCCGTTTTTCTTCTTGCACGACTGCCTCGGACCGCGAGAGACCAAGAATCTGCTTGTTCATCTCCCACTCCAGTTCATCAGGAGACTTCTCAACTGCTGGAAGTGTATACTCGTCCTTCACATAAAAGTAAGAGTCGCCCTCCTTTACGAGGGTGACCGGTAAGTTTCTCTTGATGGGAAGAATGGCATTGTTTCTCAGCAACATGGCAAAAATCCTCGCCTTTTCGCCCTCTCTCTGATACCAGACTTGGACCGGCTTATAGAGAGGCTCGCCCTTCAATGTCTGAAACTCTCTCTCATTTGTTATGTAAGTTTCGTAAAACTCCAGAATGTCTTTGGGGGCGGCAGTCGGATTCAGATCGCTCCAGTCCAAGTAGATGGTCGTTGCTGGAAAGAGATGGCCATCGTCAACGCACGGAACAGGTATGAGCCCATTTGTCGTTTTGAACACGAGCGCGGCCAAGTGGTTATAGGGGTCGCGCAGAATGCCGTTAAACTCTACATCCTCGTTCGCTGTGAGTTTATTATATAAGATACTCGACGGAACCAGCATTTTCTTGCCAACCTGGCGACTCGCATACGAGAGTCTGGGGTCCGCAATACATATAGATTCGAACTCGCGCTTCCGCTCCTTCACAATCTTGGGCCAGTTAATCTCCTCCGCATCCTTCTTCCACCCCTGTTGAAAAAAGAGTGTGTACTTTCCATTCGCAACGTGGAAAATTGGCTCCCAGACGCCAGAGTGGTGGTGAAGAAGGAATGCGACGTCATTATTTACATGAACACCCTTGTTAAATCCATAAGGCGGGCAGCGCACATGGAGCTTGCCGTTCGCATCAATATCCAGAACAATGAACGTGATTCCTGGTCTCATACCCTCCTCTGATGTATCGTCCATATTCGGCATGCGAAGAATGAAATCGGGCTGCGCAAGAAGAGATGCCAGTTGTCTGTATTCCTTCATCGTATCCTCCTTCTCCACCCACCCCTTCTTGTAGCCATGCTCGGCATCTAAGAAGCCCATGAAACTGTTGTAGCTGACATAGAAGCGCTCTACGACCTTGCGCTTCTTAGGTCCAGGGATCTGGAGAAGACCGCCCCAGTTATTGATGTCAGTTCCCTCTAGCCAGCGCTGCATGAGGCCCACAGGCGGAGTTTTCATATGGATATCATAATATTCTAAGAGGAAGTTGCCATAGTTCAACTGGAAGAAGACGGCGGGCTGAGTCTGGAGGGACTGCTTGATGAGCGCCTTCATCTCGCGCGCACTGCGCTGCATATAGAAGGGTGCAATCGCGGCCATGAAACTGTCGGTCTTGAAGCGCGCGCGATTCTCCACGCCAATACGCAAGAATCCCTCGGCGTCAGGCTTGAGCTTGTGAGGTGTCTTCGGGTTGATAAAGTTGGAAATGTCCTGTTTGAAATACTCATCGAGAACCGGTGGAAGAAGGCCGATCTGTGGGCCCTCTATCTCATCAATCTCAAGAGGAAGCTTCTCGGATCCCACGATATATTTCGTGAAGGCGCGGGCCATATACGCAATATAAGGCTGTTGGGGAAACATGGGCTCGTCGCGCTTGCGGATTTCAGGGGCTGGTGCTGCCACAGCAACAGGGGCAGCCGCGGCATCAGCAACAGGCGCCTCAACGGCAACCGCCTGGCGAATATCCCTGAACTTGTCAAAGTATTTGTCATCCTCGGTAATCGCGTCATTGTCTATGAAGCAGCATGGGAGATGAAAGCCTTCAGGATGCGGCGTCTTCTTCAAGAAGCCGACATACTTGTGATAGACGCCGCCCTGTGTTTTTGGGGCTTCCTGGCGTATAAGAACCGTCTCATTCAGACCAGGATTGCGGCGGTTCACGACCGGCTTTCCCTCGCAGAACGGGCAGGTATTCGGCGCCTTCGTGGTCCGTTCGCGACCTCCCTCACCTGCCACAGGGCGACGCAGTTTCGTGCCCTTGAAATCCTTCTCTAAGAGAATAAGTTCGTCGCGTCCGCAGAAATACTTCGAACACACATAGTAATTCTCGGCCTTTTTCTGGGGAGTCGTGCCAAACCGAAGAAAGAAGAAGACTTCTTCATAGTCCTTCTCGGAACGGGCGAGTGCCTTTTTACCCTTCTGAATAGGATATTCTACAAACGCAATGCGGGGCGGGTCCGAGTTGAGATCCTCCTCATAGATTTCGTCTCTCATCTCCAGGAACTGGGCCCTGCTTACAACCGCAGGCTGGCGAGTCACATTGGCTGCGCACATACTCACATATTTTTTGAGAGACGGATGCGTCTTGGTGTAATCAAACAGATTCTTGTCGGCCTCCTTGAGCTTCGAGAGGAAGAAGTCGGCGATGATTTTGCCCTCCGCTGCAGGGGCGGGCGCGGCATTATCCTCCTCTTGCTCTTTTGCTTCCGCTTTTACTGGTGCAACCACTTTAGCAACAGGCGGCGCGTCCACCGTCTCCTCCTTGGGCTGCAAGTATTCATTCCGCACTTCCTCGTCAAGCGGCTCGTCCTCCGTCGCAGCGAACTGTTTCCAGAAGTCATCGTCGCCTGATGGCAACCCTTCTTCACCCGCATTTGCATTTGCATCTGTGTCCGCCTCAGCCTCCTTCTTTTCCTCAATCTCGACCTCCACCGCGGCCGCCTCCACCGCCTTGATTTTCTCCGCCACTTTCGCAGACACGTGGAGACTCTCGTCCGAGGCCGTGAATAAGAGTGATAAGAGGTTGAGAACGCGCTGAAGATTTGTTTCAGAGGTGACATTGTGGAGATGAAACGAGAAGAAGGGGTGTTGTGCAAAAATAGCAATATCAATCCCCGTGTTGTTTACATCCACCGTCTCACCCTCCGCGCCCACCGCCACCTCTCCGCGTGACCTGAGCCAATTGCCCAGAGCCTGCTGTGCTGTATCTGTATCCAGCTGAAACTCGTCTTCTAAGACGGATAAGATGGCGGTGTCCGTTTCACCCTTGACAAGTTTGAGATTCGCATACTGCGTAAGAAAGGAGCCAATGCGCCCCTCGTTTGTGAAGTTGTCTACGCATTTGTAGCGGAGCATCGCGGCGGGCTGGACACCAGGAAGTGGCGGAATTTCCTGGAAGAACGGGAGGAACTTCGTCAGGCGGGCTTTGAGATTGGCCTTGGTGAAGACAGGTTTGGCTGGAAGCTGGATCATATAGTCAAGACTGGCGCTTTGTAAATGGACAGGTAGGCCGGCATAGGGAAGCTTGTCAACTCCCTTGGTAAACTTCGTGACAATCATCTTCGTGCGTCCATCGCGCTCGGTCTCTGTAAATAGAGTATCTAATTTCCGAACGCCCTTCGGTGGTAGCACAGTAATATCGGCATATTCCTCCTTGTGCGCGTAGCCAAAGCGGAGTGTGGCGTAGATAGGATTTTGCTGGGACTCGCCCGCTTTGAGAACACACTTCGCCATCATATAATCATTCTCAGGGTTGGGGTTTCTCTCGCGCGTCCACTGCTTGATAACACGCGCCAAATCCGCATCTGGTGTATTATCCTCTTGTAAATGGAGCTTCGTAACGGATGTTCCCTTATTCGGCATCAGACGCATATAGGGTCTTGCAGTTGTAACAGGGCTGGCATAGAAAATGGATTCAATGTCGCGGCTCTTCCTTTCACTGGGCGGTTTCTGCCACCGCATCTGGAGGCGGCGAACACCTGTAAAGCGAATGTCAAGCTCTTCTGTAAACAACTTATTCAAGTTGTCCACAAGGGAGACAGTATTTAGAAAACGCTGGTAGCGCTTCTCTAGTCTCTTCTTATCAAGTTCATCCGACTCATAAGAGAGTTCGGGAAAATAGGGGTGAAGGAACCCATTCCATTTTAATTCAGATGGCTCGCCTATCCACTCCTTCATATCGTCATACAAATAGAGATGGAGCTCATTTATCTTGGAAAGGGCGTTTTCAATTAGCAGTTTCCCAGTATCAACCAGTGTCAAGAGCCGTTTTGTGCCATTTTCGTCAACGAATTCGGCAGCCTTGCGCTTAGCTCTCATAGAATCAAACGGCTTCGCGAGCTGAATCGCGTGCTTTTGTCCAGGAACAACCCAGTGAAAATCGATGGCCTTGCATGTTCCAGCCACTTGGGAGAAGGAGAGGAACTGGTATTCTGGATAGAGTCTGGCGCCGGCCGCAATTTCATTGTCTCTTAGATGCTTGAAAATGGCGAGCTTGAGATCGTAGATACGTAAGAAGGGAATGACGGCGTTGGTGGGTAGCTGAATATCCTTACCAGGGTCGGCGGCATTTCTGTGAAGTATAACGGTGAGCCTCTTCTCTGAATTGTAAAAACTGGCGATGGGCTGAGGGCGGGTTATATTTTCAATTATTTTTGCAATACTTGTATTTGCTGTAGCCGCGTCTGCTAAGGCCGCAGTGTCTGCTAAGGCCGCGTCTGCTAAGGCCGGAGCTTGTTCTTCCGACATCTGCTTTTAACCTCTAAAAACTTTTAGATATAAAAGCATATATTACTTATTATGAAACCGTTCCTATGGAAATGTCACCACCATCCTTCTTAGCATCATAGACGGGCTGATCTGTGATTTTCATGCCACAATAAGAGACAGGGTGCTCACGGAAGTCGCGGTGCTTATAAACACCTATGGCCTCTGCCTCGCGAAGAAGCCAGCCAAAATTGTTCCAAAAGTCTGGACCATGTCCCACGGACTCCGTAATCATATGCGCCATTTCGTGTATGGCCACGAAGGTCATGACATCACTCTCAACAAGCTTCTCATCGGCATTGTCACCCCTCTGTCTAAGACAGAAATGGACGGCTTCACCCTTATTCACACTATAACTCGTGTATTCTGCATCAGGTGTTGATTCAAAGAGACGGCTCGGCTCAGCCTTGAAGTTCTTGGCGAGCATTTTAACCTGGGGCTTGTCGGGAAACTTGGACTCTACGTGGATTTTGAGTTTGTTCATGCGAAGACGGAGCTCTGCGAGCATGTCCGCCGCCCTTTGTTTGTCGGGCATATCACGAACCTTGTAGGTTTTACCGTCAATCCTTGACTGGACATCAACTATGGGAAATGAAGAGGAACCAAAGATTGTATTCATTTTTTTGAAAGCATGTGATAACATGTCTGAGTAATCAGTCATTGTCTCTGCTAATAAAACATATTTAGACTCTAAAAACGTTTTAATTGTTATCAAAGTCGGCTAGTTTAGCTTACCTCGAAGTTGCGGCGATTCACGTCAGGCTCGATCGTGCTGTTGTTGAAAACAGAGACGGGGACCTGCGGATTCGCGGGCTCAGAGCGGAGCTGGTAGTTCGCATTGCGCATGCTCTGGCCAACCGTGTTGACGCCGATGAGGGCGCCAGCTGAGAGGAAGTTCTTGCCCTTCAGCGAGCCAGTGCCCATCGGGTTCTGCTGCGCCCAGACGGAGTTCATGTCCTTGGGCAGGAGCTCACCAGGCGTCAGCTGGTCACGCGGGTAGCAGCCAGCGGGGCTCTCCGCATCGCCGAACTTGGCGGGGCCAGGGCCCTCCGTAGGGGCGACGTCGCCGCCCTGGTTGTGCGGGTTCTGCTGCACAGCCTGCTGGGACGGGGCCCCAGGCGCCGCAGTCTCACCCGCCTGCGCCGAATAATTGGAAGCAGCCGACAGCGTGGCCTGGAAGCCCTCCTTTCTGAAGAGGCTGGGCTGTAAGTAGACTAAGCTCAGCACAAGCAGAGCGATTACACCGATTGCGGCAGCGGATTCAAAGCTGTACGAAGCGGCCATCTTGTTCCTGTATTAGTGGTAGTCTATATTTTTTGCAGGTGGGAACTGAAAACTAATCTGAGCCTCCCCCTTCATCCGAACTCCCTCCTTCCTCCGTATAGTCCTCTCCGTATTTCTGATAATATGTGTTCGAGAGGCGGTTCGCCTTCAGCTTCGCTAGAGCAAGCCGTAGACGAGCCTCCTGTAGAGCATCTTTGTCCCGCATCTGTTGCTGGAAATCAATTGCCGTATTTTCATTTGTGAACGGGATGTCTGCAATCTCCAACTCGGAGCCTAGCGCGGAAGGCTGGATCGTAATCTGTTTAACGGCCTCCCCAGTCGGAGACTCGGGGCGCGAAATGGCGAGGAATCGGGAGGAGATTTGGGGAGTCGATTCCTCAAATCGTTTTACCTGCCAATAAAGCGTGAAGCCCTGGCTAGTTACCTCTAGATAGATCGGTGTCCAAAAAGCTACGAACCATTCGTGTGTCGGGCTTATATCAGAACCCACCCACTTGTGAGATAGACGCTTGAGGATAGATGTCTCCTTTAGCCTAGAGGAGAACCACTTTGCCTGCGCATCCTTGGCAATGAGTGCCGCCACAAACTCGCCGACGATATTCTTCAGCTCTTCAGAGGACGTGTCGGGCATTTCAATATTGAAGGATGTTCCTGATAGATCTATGAACTGGGGCTCTGAGGCCAAATTAAAACGTGTCTGGATTGCGATTTTATAGATAGATGTACGAGCATCCCAAATAGGAGATGAAAACTCCATTCTGCGTAGATTCATGACTTTTGCTTTAGGTGTAAGGAGCAGATGGAAAAGGACGCCCTTCTTCAAAAGATTTTTCGTTATATAAATCGGGATGAAACCCGTAAGCAGATACAAGTCTTCTTAGTGGATCCAATGCTAAATCACATAATGGAACGTGTATTTCCGTATATTGTCTTAATATGTGTATTTTTTGCTATTCTTCTCTTGCTTGTTGTTTCCACACTCGTTGTTATACTGTTTCAACTCCGGAAGGGGGATATCTATGCGGTTTCATAGCCACCGCGCTTTCCTCATCCTCTGTAGAATGAATACCCAGGAGCTCGGAAACTTCGTTAGAAATTGGGTTCATTACGATAATCTCACTACGAGTCTTTCTAAACAAACAACAAATGCTCGGAAGGTAAGAGATGATTTTGAGGAGAAGATTCTTCAACAGCTCCATGTAAATAATATGGAGAACGCCGTAATCCAGGTGCAGGGAGGTCGGCTTCTGGTGGGTGAGGAGCGCCACACACAGCCCCTTACACTGGCTCGCATAGAAGAGGGGATACATGCTTATTTTGCCGAGCAGAAAAGATTAGGTAAAAACACTGTCGATGATACACCGGCTATTATGCGATTTCTAAAAACGCATCGCGCCGTGGAAGTCACAAAGCGCTTGAAGAAGCAGGCTGTAGTTCCTCCACTGCCTCCGCCACCGACCCCTCCTACTGGGGGGAAACTGATATGAAGGTTACTGGCATAAAGCTTCGCGACATCTATATATAGATAAGTAGACGGGAATATATGAACTCTGATTTGTATAAGATACGGGCATCGCTGGCATGGAGTCGTTGGTGCGATGCGGATGTTGCCTATGACGTGATTCATGAGGCACCGAGAAAGGTGCTCATAATGAATCTTGTCAAGAATGGTATTGTCCCTCTTTTTAAAAATAAGGGCTATGTATTTAGCTGTGATACTCGCCGTATTGCTGAGTGTGTTGCTAGATATATCTATTTCGGAAAGGTTTCTCACGAGGCTTTTAACTGGGATTACAGGGCGGAAGACTACTACCACTATTATCATGTGCTTGACGATGATATATGGGAGGAGTTCTGGGATGTGAACGGCAAATGGGCCGATGTGGAAGACGTGACGGTGAGAGAAGGTATACGTTCATGTGTATGGACTCTGCTAGACCTATACAAGTCTCCTGTGACAAATGAAGTCGATGACATGCTTGGCCTCAACGATGAGGAAAATATGCCAGCGAGTAGGGAGGATTCGCGGGATCCTTATTTAATTGATTCTGCAAATGGATATTTTTCAGCTATCTAATGGCGTCTTGTCGCCCGCTTCTTACGAGCACCGCCCTTGGCCTTCTTAAGGGTGACCGCGTGAGACTGATTAGAACCCTTCTGGTTCTTGTGGATATAAGGGCACGCCTTGCCCTCGTGGGCCCAGCACTTCTCGCCCTTGCACTCCCACTTACACTGCTTAGCAATCTTTGTTAACTGCCCTTTGCGATTAACAAACTTTGCCTTTTTCTTCTCAATATTTGCAGCCTTCCGCATAGTCTCACTCGCCTGAGCATTTGCAGCGGCCTTCGCCCGCCGCTCGGCGCTTGACTTACCCCTCTCAAGCTCCTGTTCACCGTAAAACATGACATCGCCCCATGTCCGTCCTTCGTCCAGAAGCGCCTCCTGAAGAGCAGCTATCTTTGCGGATTCCATCTATTAAGAGTCCTTTTTAAGATGAGCCCCACTTGCCCTTGTTAAAAGGGAGGACACCAAGCTCATCTGACTGGGCCTCAAACTCCTGGACCTTCTGGTCAATCTTCAGACCCGATGTTGTCCGCGGGATGCGACCCGACTTCATTAATGCGGCCTCATCGTGGCCAGACTGGCTCGGCTTAGGGCCATAGCAATTCACGCCAAACTTCATATCAGGATTGTCAAAGTAGCCGCCATTCACACCGGGCTTTCCGCAGGCAGCCTTGTCGGCGTCGTCACCTCTCTGGAGCTCATCCCACGTAGCCTTCTGTGTAGGATATACCGCAACCTGGCCCTTCGTCCAGCCATAGTTGCACCAGTCGGCGCCCTTTCCATACGCATCCTTCACCTGATCATAGGTAGCAAGCTCTGCTCCCAGCGCCTTACAGAGGGGTTCCGCATCGTAATAGTTAAATTCATTCTTGCTCACATTGAACACCTCGGGGGGGCCGTTGAGAGGAAGAACGTTCTCAACGATGCTCTGGGACTGGAGCTGAGAAGGCGTCTCATCTAAAACGGGGGGCGTATTGGTAGTCGGCGGCGGCGCGTGAACAACAATCGGGACAGGGGGGGCAGCATTTGCTCCTAATGCCGACCTTATGGCAGAAGCGATATTTTCATATCCAGCCTTTATCTCTGACATGAAAAAGTAGAGGAGCAGTGAAAAAGTCAGAACTAATACTGCAAAAATACCGAGGGGCCATGCGAGAGCGCTATTGCTATTGCTATTGCTCTTGGGGCCGGCATTACCAAAGACGTTGATCCCCTTGTTATTGGACGGCAGTCCTAATCCAGCATTGCCAAATACATTCTTCGGTAGATTAGGCATAGGCGGAGCCGCAAGTGCGGGAATATTTGTAGGAAAATTCATGGCCTTTGCCGTATTCGTTACACCATTGCGAATAGTGTTACTAACACTGTTAAATCCATTCTGCACCTGCGTATTTAACTTGTCAACCTGTGAATTGAAGGAATTTGCCATACGCACGAGACTGTTATTCATCGGAGCGGTAGGCGGCGCTGCCGGTGCCGCTGCAGGTGCGGGTGCCATAGGTCTTTGATTTGTAAGATTTCTAGCTGCGTTGGAAGCAAGATTGCTCATCTACCGGTAAAGTAGTTTTTTAGTAATCAGTCTGCGCTTCTTTTTGAGCGCCATTCAGCCATAATATCCTGACGCTGTTTTGAAATGTGGGTGGCAAATGCCAATAGGCTCACGTCTTTGTGGACAGTTCCGTCCGGGAGAGTTGTGGTGTTCGGAAATGCAAGTCCAAAGCCCCATGAGGAAGGAGGTGATAAGCGACCAGTGAGTCCATCGTGAAGTAGCGGAGATCTACCATCTTGTTCAAATCCTATTGCGTAGACAACCCAGTCTGCCGTTCGTAGAGCATTTGCTAAACCCGCCATATCATCCGCCTGGACCAGCGTCAAATTCTTATGTTGTGATGCAAGAATAGCGTCAGCTATTGTGGCGGCTTCTTCCTTTATTCCATCATACTCTCCATCGCGGGCGAATAAGAAGGGTTTGGCACCCCTGTAAATAGCAGCCGTCTTACTGCCGATTGTATTAAGATTCTGAAGAATGAGTGTGCCACTATGCATAGTTCCGAAGACAAGAACGCGGTCCTTCTTATTGACGACTGCTGTCAGTGACGGAAGATGGAGAGCCGTCGAGAGGGGGATTGAAGGAATTGGAAGCGCCAGCGTTTTCGCCTTAGCACCAAAACAGAGAAAGAGGAGTTTACCTTCGTAGGTTTTAGATGATACGTCAACTTTCCAGGTTTCGTTAGTGTTGCCCTCCGTGGCGATATATCTAAAATTCGTTGCAATCCCTGTAACAAGCTGGCACTTGTGTAAATAGTCCTGGACCGATTCACGGACAGCCCTAATTGCCTCAAAGAGGGGTGTTGTCTTGGTCGGATCGTTGCCGGTTGTGTCTTTCCAGGTGGGGCTGAAGAGCTGGAGTGTTTCGGTGACTTTTGACCACGGTGTATTACTAATGACGAAACGCCACTCTCGTTGTAAATCGCCACCGTCAAAGAAAGGGTCAATACACAGTATTTCATCGGGGGGAACGCCTTCGGCCCGAAACATATGGAGAAGGAGAAGGCCGGCTGCGCCCATACCAACAATCACAATAGATGGCATCTACTGTGATTGATTGTTTTGAAGAAGGTTATTTAGACAGAGTCATCGGGCAGCGTGCGGTTGCCGCCGCGCTTGTTGATGTAGTCGCGCTGCTGGGGCGTCGTGCAGACGCAGCCACCGTCGCAGCTGAAGGAGGCGCCGCAGCACTCAGGCTTGCACTGATTGTTCTTGAAGATGAAGAGGCTATCATCACCGGGCTTGAACTCGGGGCCGGTGAGAGGCTCATTCGGAGACGTGTAGCGCCAGCTGGAGGAATTGCCGGTCTTCAGGCGGATTCCGTCAAAAGCACCCATGACCTGGTAGGAGTCGCCGGCACCGCCGCCATTCGCCAGCGTATATGTGGAGAAACCCTCTGTTTCCTTCTTCTTCATATCCTGGAAGTTATAGCCGCTGACATCCTTAACCTTGTCACCCTTCTTCGCGCGGTCACCTCCATTGGTTTCCTTCTTTGCACCAGACGCAAAGCCGTCCAGATTCGTCATGCCGAAGGGGGTCACATACATCATTAAAAAATTAGCCGCGAGTAGAAGCACAAGAGCGCTTATCAGAATACTTGTGCGCATTTCTTCTTTAGAGCTAGCTTTTTTAAAAGGCCCGAAGGGGGCCAAACCGCTTTTCAACCCAATCACGGTCCTTCGCAAAAATACGAGACGCGTCGGGGGCAACTCTCACGCTGAGTTTAGAAACGGCATGCAGTTTTCTGTAGACGCCGAGCGGGCCGAGTGCAGCAACTGCCTTCTTTAGAGCCTCGTGTCTGGCCTCCTCGCCACTCTTCGCCGAATAGCCGAACTTCGTCATCTCGCCCTTCCGCAGCGGGCCAATACCCTGGCCCTCGGGGACACCCTTCCCAGGCTTGCCGAGATCCTTCACACACGCGGCGGGAACATAGAGGGTCTCGTTCTTAGGGTAGACCTTGTAGGTTGTGCCGGACGCCTTCTTGACTGTATATCCTCGCTGTCTAACGGACGTCTTATATCTGCGAGCATATGATGCACGCGCGATATAACCAGTCGGGCACTTGATTTCATCCTCCTTCTTGTTACCAAGTCTCGCCTTCATCCTCTTAAGAGTGGTGCGCTTGAATTCCTTACTGGACTGTTCATACGGTGATGTAGAGCGCACGCAGCGAGGCGGCACATACTTTCCAGACGCAGCCGTGTATTCAGCGCGCTTGTGGTAACCCGAAGGGCATCCTTGTGTTGAATTATAAGGTATAGATTTTTCAAACTTATGCTCGTCCATACTCTACTCCTTCCATGCTATTATTTTCTGAGACTGAATTGATTCTCTCAGGGCTACGTGTAAGAGGAAACATAATAAGGTCGCGACGGGCGTAATACATCATTTTAGTAGACTCGTCTTCGGTGGGAGGAGGAGTGAAGATGGGCGCAAAAAGATCTGCGAGCGCAGGATCCGAAATTGGCCGCCCTCTCAGCGCATCCCGCAGAATTATGAAAATCTCTGTAAGACGGGATTTCACATCATTTAGCACCTTCACATCCTGTGTTTCATATACAATACCGTCTATCGTGGCCTCTTTAATTTGGCGTATGAGCTCTCGGAATTTGTTTATACGCTGCTCGGTCATAATCCTAATCGGCTTTGCGGTTTTTCTAAGACCAGGAAATCGTATCCCCCGTCAGATGGACCAGCTAAATCCGGATAGTGTTCAGGCAGCGGCCGCGGAGGCTGCAACCAGACAGCACACGTTCTCCGCCAAGGAGAGGGCGGACTATGTGCGCGCGATGGTGAAGCGGTGCGAGGCCTATAAGGCCGATGGTCTGACCGTGGAGGCCATTACGGAACGTCTTCCCGAGTTTGCGCGCGACTATCCGAAACTGTTTGAGGCTGTGACTGGAACGGAGGACTATCACAAGAACAGTCTGCAGACAATGCTTGCGATGCTGGATCGGATGGCAAACGGAGACCTGTCTCAACACCAAGCCTCCGTGATTGTAGGGCAGCGGCTCGTGCAGACATTTGTGAAGCCACAGCTTCAACAGCAACAGTAATTGGCTGCCTCTGAAGAGCCGGCATCTGAAACGTTGTGCACCAATCTACACTCCGCTGAAAATGGGAACGAAAGTCGCTTTTCCATTGAGTCGGATTCTTTATATATATATCGGCATCTGAGAGCGCGGTCTTCTGTAGCTTCACAATTTGCTCTATGTTTGTTTCAAACAGGTCCTTATTTTCAAGCTCTTTTACGGTCACCATCGGATATAGACCCTTGGCGCTCTGCAATTCCATCTCTATAAGGGTGCGAATGACATCCTCTTGAGGGCCACGATATCCGCGACAGAGAAGATAGCGCTCAGAATTACATGGCCGACTTGTGGCAGGCTTGTAGAGAACCCAGCCCTGAAAACAGGAGCAAATGAGAGAGATAAGAATCTGTGTGGGTTTCGCATAAATATCAAAAAACTTCAGGACAAATGAGCCACCTGGTAGAAGACACTGAAGACCAATAAGAGAGGAGCATATAAGAAGGTGATAGATGCTTTTCTCCTGGAGAAGATAGTCGGTCGAGAAGTCAAAGCCGCCATCCGCTGTAAAAATGTGAACGCCTGGTTTGCATGTGCGAATGAAAGACTCCTGGTTCTCTTTCTTATACATATCGCCCGTTCCGTCAGTCCCATAATGGAGCGTTATCTCTCGGTGTTTCTGTAAGAAACCGGTAGCCCTGCGCCACCCTGGTGTCTGGCTGTCGGTCGGCTTCAGAGTCATCGCAGTGGTCGCAGTAATAATCTTCTTGTGCTTTTCGGCTCGTTCAAAGAATGCCTCGATGAAGCCGCCTGGACCCTCCGCCACATGCGCCGTGCGGACCTTGTGAGTTGTCTTAGGAAGACGCTCAAAGAACTGGAGGACGGAGAGCACTTCAATCATCTTGTAGAAACTGCGGCTAAGCGGCTTATACATACAGATTGAGGGGTGGAAATGCGAGTCGTCCTGTGTGTAAATACATTCGTATGGATTCGCCATCTTCTTCGCGAGTTCCCAGATATGCGCTTTTTCATAGACTGCAATCTGACTCTTCCATCGCTGTAGGTCGGGATCTCGCTCAAGGGCCTCGGGTGGCCAGGGACCATAACCATCTGGTTGTAGTTTGTTCGTATTTGAAAAAAAACCTACGCATTTCCACGGGGGTTTTTGTTCATCGGTTTCCATACTTAGACTTCGTTGTTATTCTTTAATCCTCCAGCAGAACCATGTCAACATCAGGTTCATTCACCAGCACCGCCTCAGTCGGCATGGTGATGTTCATGCGCAGCCTCGTCTTGGAGCACATGTCGCCAGCATCCTCATAGAGCTCATCCTCCACCTGCTCATCAGTCGGCCCCTCCTCCTCTTCCTCCAGAGTCGGCACAGGTGGCAGATTCTCCTGGAGCCGCATCAGTGCCGACTCGTCCAAGAGGAGCTGACTGAAGGCCGTGCCGCCGCGGATTACCTGGCCCGTCATGATGTTAGCAGAGACGCCTGTGATCGGGTCAACCTCGCCAAACACGGCCGCGCGCAGCAGAATCTTCTCCGTCTCCTCAAAGCTCGCCTTCGCAAGAGGACCGATGTCATTCTTGTTGATGCCATAGCGGTCGGCAGACATCAGCTTGCCTGCGCGAGTCATCACATCGCAGAGAAGACCAGGGTGACGGAAGTTCACATCTGCGCCCGCGGCCTCGAAGAGCATGATAATCTCATTCAACAGGACCGCACGAGTCGCCTCAATGCCGAGGTTCTCAAAGATGTCGTGCACGTGGGACGATACCAGCCTCCTGCCATCCACCATGGGGTGGCTCATGACCGCCTGGTAATTCGTGCCGTCCGTATCAAGCACATACTGCGTGACCTTCTCATACTTCCCATCCTTATACTCAAGGAGGTCCTTGTCCTCGCGGAACTTCACGGACTTGATGCCCGTAACTCCGCGAATAACAATGCCATTCAGAATGCGGTTGACGAACTTCTTCAGATTCGCCAGATCGTCCAGGCCAGACTTCGCAACCGCGGGGAGGCGAATACGCATAATCAGGCGGGGGCTGTTGAAATCGCTGTAAATCAGGTGAATCTCATCGTCGAACCGTTGGCGGAGGACGAACGCAATGTCCTCCATGGAGATGTTCTTGGCGAAGAGGCGCTCACGATCCAACTCAATGCGCAGCATCCAGCGGCTCCACTGCTCCTCTTCAGTTGCTTCTGTGGCAGCAGGTCCTTCCTCCTCCACCACCGTGCTCTTCTCAAATGCCTTGTAGAAGGCGATGAGGTCCTTGTCGCCCTCGTCCGTAATCGTGGTGTCGTCGCGGGGGTCATAGTAGATTGCCGCACGTGTGGTGACGTCCTTGAGAAGCGTCAGCTCCAGGTCCTGGCAGACCTCGCGCGCCTTCTCCTTGTCATCGCGGAACTCGGGCTTCAGATAGACCGTCAGCGAAATCGCCTTCGGAGACTTCGTCACCTTGAGAAGCTCCTTCAGACGGGGAACACCTCGGGTCACATTGGACTTCGCTGCTACACCTGCCAAGTGGAAGGTGTTGAGCGTCATCTGCGTAGACGGCTCACCGATGCTCTGCGCCGCAATAATGCCCACCTGCTCACCAGGCTGTGCCCATGCCTGCCAATTGCGGAGAACAATGAGCTCTAGTAGCGTATCAAACGCAACCTTCGTGAAGCGCTGCTTGATGATAATCTTGTGCGGCGCGAGATAGAAGCGGAGCATGGCCGCCCAGAGAGGGTTGTAGGCCTGCGTGCGGTGGATGAGCTTCTTGATTCCGTCAATCACATAGCCAGGGAGCAGGTCCGTCGGCTCATCCTTCTTGAGCTGGAACTTGACGCTCGTGTTCAGAATGAGGCGCTCCAGATTGACACTGGCGAATGTGCCCGTATCGTCCTTGTTGCGGTGAACCTCTTCCACAATCATCTTGCGGTCCTGGAGAACCTGGCGGGAGAACTCATCCAGAGCCGCCGTCTCCTCAGGGGAGATGACCGTCCCCTCTACGAAGACACCTGTAACGTCGGCGGTCTGCGCAGAATACTGTGAGAGGATGTCGCCATCCGTCAGCTTAGAGAGGCCGATGTTCTGGTTCTCAATCTTTGTTGAGTTGGCACCGTCCTCGCCATAGTGAAACTGGAGAACATTGCTGCGAGCATCACGGACGCTGCCGTCAAACTGGATGACGAGATCCTCCATCGCCTTCACCAACTGGCGCTGGATATAGCCCGTATCTGCCGTCTTAACGGCCGTGTCAATCAGACCCTCACGACCTGACATCGCGTGGAAGAAGAACTCCTGGGGCGTCAGACCCTGGATAAACGACGACTCCACGAAGCCGCGCGCCTCCGCACCATCATCATACTTCTTATAGTGCGGCAGAGTGCGATCTGAGAAACCGTAAGGGATGCGCCGCCCTTCGGGCGCCTGCTGCCCTACACATGCCATCATCTGTGCAATGTTAATCGTGGAGCCCTTGGAGCCCGCGCGCACCATCGCAATCAGACGGTTCTCGTCTGCGAGCGACGACAGGCCAATCTTACCCGCAAACTCCGTCGCCTTGTTCAGCTCCGTGTAAACCTTGTCCTCGAACTCCTGCTGATTTGTCTTACCTGTGTTGTTGTCAAAGAGGTCAAGGTGGAGCTGGAGGAGGATGTTCTCAATCTCGGCCTTTCGCGCCTTGATGACCTTGTCCATCTCCTTACGCGTGTCCTCGTCTGCTACTAAGTCGCTGATGCCGACTGAGAAGCCATTGTAGACGAGGAACTGCTCCACCGTGTTCTGCATCGCGTCAATGAAGTTGACCGTCTGTGTCGGGCCATAATCCTTGAAGATGGTGTGGACAATACCCTTGGACGGCTTGCTGAAGATGTCCTTGTCCATGATGCCCTGCGTAATCTTGCCCTCCTTGATGACGACGTAGTTGTCGCGCTTCTCATCGGACGTCTTAGCGTCCTTCATGAAGCTGTTGCCCATCTCCAAGTTGATTGGCGGAAGGAGCTGGCTCAGAATCTGCTGGCCAGAGAAGCGCTTGCCACCGCTTTCAGGGGGAGGCACAATTCCTTCGAACCGCTTGTTCCACATCTGCATGTTCATGAACTCACGGCGATTAAAGCTGACCTTGGGTCGCGTCATACGCCAAGAGCCCACAAGCGAATCCTGCACTACACCGATGACAGGCTTGGCGTGACGAGGTGTCACAATCTGGTGCGGAACGGCCGCAATCTCAGAGAGCTCCGTGGACGCCTCTAGGCTCTGCGGAATGTGTGCATTCATCTCATCACCGTCGAAATCAGCGTTGTAAGGGCTCGTTACAGATACATTCAGACGGAACGTGTTGTAAGGCAGAACCTTCACCTTGTGACCCATCATTGACATGCGGTGGAGTGTCGGCTGGCGGTTGAACAGAATTGTGTCTCCGTCGGCGAGGTGGCGATTGACCACGTCACCATAGTAGAGCACAATCTCCTTGCTATTCACATGCTTGAGGCTGATCATGCGACCATCTGCGCGAACCAGCGTCTTCGCGCCAGGATACTTCTCTGCGCCATTCTGGATGAGCTTATACATTTGATCGCGATTGTATGTAGTAACACGTTCAGGCACAGTCAAGTTCATGGCAATCTTCATCGGGACGCCAATCTCGGCGACGGAGATATTGGGGTCGGGAGTGATAACAGAGCGGGCGGAGAACTCCACGCGCTTACCCTGAATATTGTAGCGGATGCGGCCCTCCTTTGAACCGAGACGCTGCTGGATAGACTTCAGAGGACGACCACTGCGCTGGGCGGACGGGGCCACGCCAGGAATCTGGTTGTCAACAAGAGTGGCGATGTGATACTGGAGCACATTCGTATACTCGTCCACAATGTTCTTCGCCGCGTTGTTGTTAATCTTATCTTGGAGAGTGTTGTTCGTGTTGACAATCTCAAAGAGCTTGTGCGTCAAATCATCCTCAGAGCGCTGGTTGTTGTCCTGGATGACGGACGGACGAACCTGCGGAGGAGGGATCGCCATGACAGTGCAAATCATCCAGTCGGGGCGGCACCAGTAGCGGCTGAGGCCCATAAAGTCAACGTCCTCATCGGTGATGCGGCGAAAGAGGCGAAGAACATACTCGACCTCTAAGACCTGACGCTCCTTCCGCACCTTGTCCGACTTCTCAGGGGCGCCGGCTCCCTCGATATTGTCCCACTCGGCGACAATGCGTGCAATACCGTCGCGCACATAGCGGTCGGGCTGCCGTGCTCCACATCCGTCCTCCGTCTCCTGGCCACACCGGCCAATATTGCTCGTGAGATTGAGCATCTGGCGCCATCGCGCCTCGCCGCGCCGCTTGATGAGATTCTGGTGAAGACTCTTATCCACGAGCAGCTTGCTGCAGCGAACACATACGCAGCTAAGAACATTCAGAACGAGAGGGAAGAACTGAATATAATAGACGGGCCGCGCGAGGCGGAAGTGACCGAAATGTCCAGGGCAGTGGTGATTTGTCTGGCCGCAACTGCGGCATGTCTTTCCATTATCTAGAACGCCCATACGAGGGTCAAAGAGACCGCCGATACGAGGCTCATTTCCATCATATGTTCCTGCATTCGTAATCTCCACGACGGAGCGCCTCTCAATCTCATCAGGACTGAAGATACCGAACTGAATACCCACGATAGGCTCAATCTCTGAACTAGGTCTGACTAAACCAGATGGCATCCCTCTTCTGTAATAGTTCGGCTTTTCTAAGTGCTCGCTTTGGCGTCATTCTACTCAATTTTTACATGAGGCATCTAAACAATCGGCGTCCACCATCTCGCCTACGAGGTCCGGGAATGATGTAGTCGGTCTCCATCCTAAGACGGTGGCAGCCTTTTCCGCATTTCCAACAAGAGTATCCACCTCCGCAGGGCGGAAGAAGGCTGGGTTGATAGTCACTCTTAGAGTATCTCCATCATACCCCTGTTCATCAACACCTGTGCCAGTCCAGCGGATTGTATTTCCAACTGCGGTAAAATAGGCACACTCTATGAATTCGCGAACACTGCGCTGTTCGCCTGTCGCAAGCACGAAGTCGTCGGCGACAGTGTGTTGAAGAATGCGCCACATTCCCTCCACATAGTCGCGCGCATGTCCCCAGTCACGGCGGGCATCCAGATTGCCGATCTGGAGAGTCTGGGATTTGCCTGCAACAATCTCCGCAATCGCCTTCGTAATCTTGCGGGTAACGAAGTCTTCGCCGCGGCGGGGGCTCTCGTGATTAAACAAGATGCCGTTCGTGGCGAAAATTCCATAACTCTCCCTGTAATTCTTGACGATCCAGAAGGCGTAGAGTTTGGCAACTCCATAGGGGCTGCGCGGATAGAAGGCGGTCGTCTCGGACTGTGGCGTCTCCTGAACCTTGCCGAAAAGCTCGCTCGTGCTCGCCTGGTAGAATCGGATTTTGTTGTGGTCGGGCTGGAGTCTCACCCAGTCAACAATCGCAAGAGGGCCGAGGCCATCCGCCTTCGCCGTGTATTCGGGCATCGCGAACGACTGGTGAACATGGCTCTGTGCCGCCAGATTATAGATTTCAAAGACGGATGCTGTGGCCTTATGGCTAGCCCAGATGGAGGAGAGCGTGATGTGGAGGGCGGACGTATCCGTAATGTCTCCTATGTGGAGAGTCAAGAAGGGATTCGTGAGAACGTGTTGAATTCGTGTGAGATTCTGGTGATTTGAGGTGCGCCTCGTCAGTCCGTGGACCCTATATCCCTTTTCTAAGAGAAGTTCAGCGAGATAGGAGCCGTCTTGTCCGGTTATTCCTGTTATGAAGGCTACGCTCATGTCTGCTACGTGTTCTTGTTTCGGAGCTTTATGTTAAACGCGCCGTCTCAAAAACACCGAGGCGCTTATTGGAATTATCATAGGCGTCGTAGCAATAGCGACCCTTGACTGCGGAAAGGTCGAGGTGGCTGGCAAAACAGTAGAGGCTGCTCTCTAAGAGGTGAATCTCGGTCGCATTCTCCAAGAGAGTCTTATAATGGAGAAGGGGCTTGCCCACAACATGTTCCGCCGCTAAATAGAAGGGGTGGCAACTGTGGTAGTGATTTTTATTAACATCAAGAATGAGGGTAGTTTCTTTATTCTGATTCACATGATCCCAGATGGACAGTGTCTTTGTAGAGGACTGCTCGTGAACTACGATATAGGTAGGTGAGATGGCTGAGACTGCTGCGTAGAGCTGGACCGCCTCTGGTAACTCGGGAACATGGAAGTAGCGAGTTCGGATGCTGCGATCCAGGCCGAAATCGTCATAGAAACTGTGGGGGAACTCATAGATGGGCGCTGGAACGTGTTGACCGCACGCATAGACGGTCATGCCCTGGCCCTCAATTACTCGGCGCTTATCAGGAAACGGATAGAGAACATAATCATCGTCAATGACGAAGGGGTGGATTGTGGGGTCGTCGGCATACATTGCGGCCACGTTCGTCTTGTTGCGCTCCTTACAGACGACGGCCACTTCGTCATATGCCGTGGCGAGGTAGCGGACGGCCCCATTCATCCAGAACATGTCGCCGAGACCGAGATGACTGTAGACGAAGGCACGGCGTTTCACATATCCCTTCTGCTCCTTGAGGGTGGAGGCGGCCGCATGATTGAGCTTGGACTTCACGCGGAAACGGCGGTCGTTCTCCTCCAGAATCTTCTTACAGATGACTGCGCCCTGCTCAGGCGTCGTGTCCTTTCCGTGGAAGGTGTCCTGTAGCTCCCAGATTTCCAGATTGATCTCCTTGAGAAGCTTGTAGTAATAGGCGTATTTTTGCCTATACGTTATCAAGGTCAGATCGAGAAGGTCATACTCCTTCTGGACGTCCTGACGCCTTTGGTCCTGTATCTTCTGGAGCTTGATATCTAGGATTGTCAGCTTGTCAAGGGCCTCGCCCAAACTTACAGGAAGACTGATAGTGTCCATTGGGGTTCATCGCGTTGAATGTTTAGACTCGCTTTTTATTCTTGCGAGTTTTTCTCCTTTTACCACCAAACAGCGGCGGCGGAGATCCAGGTGAAGGAGGTAAAGAAGGAAACTCTAGAGTCCTCTGTAAAAGGGATGGTGATGGTGGGGGCGGAGAGGTTACACGTAGTGTGAGCCGAGGAGGTCTTTGTGGTAGAGGTGGCAGAGGTCCTCTCATTCCAAGATTAGCAGCAAGAGCATTACGTCTACTCGCTTCAGCAACGACTTCGGCATTACGTCTAGTCGCTTCGGCAACAAGTTCGGCATTGCGTCTGGCAGCTTCAGCCGCTTCAGCATTGCGCCTAGCGGCCTCAGCCGCTTCAGCATTGCGCCTAGCGGCTTCAGCCGCTTCAGCACTGCGTCTGGCGATCTCGGCATTTCGTGTGATATTATCATTTGTAGGTTCTGAAATATTTTCAGTACCCGCCAGATAATGGTTAGCTGTATTTCTTCCAGCCGCACGAGAATTACGTAATATATAGTTTTTCCGTGTAAGACGAAATCTCTTTTTTCCAATATTATTAATTGTAATGTTACCTACCGTAACAGGCTCATTGTGATATCTTACTGTATTGCCTTGCTTCAATCCAAGAAGTGTAAAAAAATTAATAAAATTATTGCGAGGAACACACTTTGGAAGTGTTTTTATAATAAGCGCCACAATATAGTAGATCAGACTATTTAATGAGGCTCTAGCGGCATTTGCATCACTCGTTGGAAAGGTTCCAAAATATCCAGTAGTTGTTTCACCCTGTCGTCTACACAAATCTCTAAATTTCTCGCTAGTATTTACCTGATTGAATAATAATTGTGTCATATAAATAATCATATCTGGTTCTGGAGACTTTGGTAGAGACTCTCTATATGACTCGAGAAATCTATCTGTCCCATTATTAGCATCACATAAAAGATTATAATCTATTGTTTGTCCGGGAACACCTAACTCTACTGCTCGAATACCCGTGCTTAGTAATTTCAATGCTGTATTACATTTTCTCTCTTCACGCCCATACCCTTTTGGAATAGTTTTTTTAATATAACTATTATATTGTTCTCTTAGTTCTTCCATATCTCTACAATATGAACTTAAAATTGACGGCGACCGGGTCCACTAAATACGCATAGAAACAAATGTCCTTCACTTACCGTCTTGAGCTTCTGCCTACTGAGGAGGGTGCCCCCTACTACAAGGGTGTAGAGGAGCGGTCGGCTGAGAACGCTGGATTTGACCTCTATGTTGTGAAGGATTACGAGATTGTTCCGCTCGCGGAGGGGCGGCTGCCGACACTCCTCGACCTCGGCACGGCGGCTCGCATGGTCCGCGTGTGGGCGAGTGGTCAGGAGGAGGAGGTCCACTTCTGGCTGTGCCCCCGCTCCTCCATTTACAAGACGGGTATGGTGATGGCGAACTCACAGGGTGTGATTGACAGCTCATATCGTGGTGGTCTCAAGGCGCCTATCTGGGTTGTTGCGCCGATGGTATTCATTGATACCTTCAAGGAGGCCGGCTTCAAGGGTTCTCGCTACTTCCAGATTGTGGCGCCTGACATGGGGCACATTTCGCAGGTGCGGATTGTTGATATGCTGCCGGTTACGGTGAGGGGCGTGGGCGGGTTTGGGAGCACGGGTAAGTAATTCTAAACCATAGATAGAATGCCTACCGCTAAGAGAAATACAGCGAGAAAAAATACCACAGCCCGCCGCACTCGCATCAAGAATTCTCCGCAGGTGCGGCTTCAGATGAATGCGAGAGGTATAACAAGAGACCAGCTCTATATGGGCCGCGTAGGTTACGGTCTCTACGGCCAGTTTAGAGGTGATCCTTACAAGACCGGTGTAAGTGGCGGCAGACGTCAGACCAGAAGACGGTAAATTTGAGCCTCTTTTTTACTCAAGGACCATCAGAAATGTCGTTAGAAATTGTTCTCGGACCTATGTTCGCTGGAAAGTCATCGTATATTCTCTCTTCATTGAGACGATACGAGGCCATTGGATGGCCTGTTCTCAGTATTACATCCGCCCTAGATACTCGCTACGAATCAGACGCAATTTACAGTCATAATCACGAGAGACATTCGGCCCTTTCAGCGAACTTGCTGCTCCCTATTCTTGAGATGAACACATTTAATGAAGCCCGTCTAATTGTGATTGAAGAGGCGCAATTCTTCAAGGATCTATATCCATTTGTTTATCAGGCAGTGGATGTGTGCGGAAAGGATGTTCTTGTGGTGGGCCTAGATGGAGATTCTGAGCGCCGCCCCTTTGGTCGCATCGCAGAGATTATTCCACTTTGTGATAAAATCACAAAGCTGACTGCTATGTGTAAGAGGTGTGGAAACGGGAATCCCGCCATCTTCACACATAGACACAGAAAGGACGCCGATACATCCGTTATCAAGGTTGGTGAAGCCGATACTTACGAGGCACTCTGTCGTACACACTATAAAGCGCTTACCCAAATATGTTCTTCTTCTTCTGGTTCCACCAAGGATATGATATATAATTCCAGTCCCCTCGAGCAACTGTAGTGCGCTGACCGTCATTACTCCACTGGAGAGGACGCAGACGCGATACGTCAGCTTTGAAGTTCATCATGTAGTTGAAATAGATTTCATATTCAGATGCGCCAGATTTCGTCTTCTCCGTAATAGAATCTAAGAAGACTACCCAAAAATCCTTCTTGTGGAGGTCTTCCACCTTTGTCATGATTTCAATCACGATTTTCTTGTTAAAAATCATAATATTTGTAATGCCCGATGTAACCGGCTTCCATGCTGTAAATGTGGGGTGAAGACGCTTCATGTGCTCAAAATACGGCTGGTGGGGAGGCCCCATCATCTTATCAAAAAGGAACTTGCCGTTATCTATAAAGCGAGTTCTCTTAAAAAATACAGTATCCGCATCAACAAGAAGAACGTTTTCTGTTATATTGCTGATAAGAAGAGGAGCATAGAACTTGATAAGCTGCTGGATATACCATCCAGCGCGCTCCTCACTCGTCTTCTCGACCACGTCAGCGCGCTTGAACGGAAACGACTCTTCCTTTAGCACAATACAATTGGAGAGGTCCAACGTATTCTTCTCATGTGCAACTACGAAGACATAGCGCACACCCACAACATGCGTTAAGACGGAATTAATAGACCGCTGGATAATATCATTATCCTTAGGGCCAAATGGGATAACTACATCAAATGAGACTGACATTCTAGGGTGTGTACTGTATTGAAAGGGCCGGGTTTGGGCGCGTTAAAATTGAAGCTGGCGGATTACACGAGAGGTCTTAAAAATGCTGCTCTCTACAAAAAATTACAAGACCTTCCGTATTGAGACGGAGGATGGAGAGGTCATCAAGGAATTTTCAGGAGCTATCAACACTGGAAAGGCACTTCCTGGAGATGTGGTGGAACCGACCGAGACGGGGTGTCAGCTTGTTAGTCGGGTCCAGCACCCACCTCTCTCGGGGCTTCTTGAATTCAATACAAAGATTCGCTATGGATTCACGTCTCGCGACGTCCCTCTCTACCTGTTCAGACCCTATAATGAGGCCTATCCTCCCATGCTCGTAAGCTCCAAGGAAATCACTCGTGAAAATCAGATTGCAGTGGTTCTCTTTGAACACTGGGAGGATCAGACATTCCCTCGCGGAGGTCTAGTGCATAGTATGGGTGCGGCCGGTGACAAGGATGTGGAGAAGACAGCAGTCGCCCTGCAACACTCGCCTTGGAGCTGGTCAAAGAAGATGATACCTGACACTCTCGTATATCCACCGAAGGAGGGGCGCCACATTCTTGATAAGCCAACAATTAACATTGACCCGCGCGGATGTCGCGATATTGATGATGTTCTCTCTCTCTGGGAAGAGGAGGGGGTGTGGACTCTAGCAATCAGTATTGCTGACGTAGCTGCATTTGTCGCCCTGAATCCTGCGCTCCTATTTGCTGAGAAGATTGGCCAGACACTCTACACGTCGGCTGGGAAGGCGTTGCGGCCTATGTTTCCACCAAAGTTTTCAGAGGATATCTTCTCCCTTCTGCCTGGTGAAGAGCGGTTTGCGCTGAGCCTGTTTGCGAAGTGGGATGGGGTCGCGCTGTATGACATTCAGTGGAAGGAATGCATTGTGAGGAACTGGGCTTCTTATACATATGAGAACTGCAGGGAGAGCACAGAGGTAAATATGGACGTCCTGCGCTCAATTGTTAATTCACTCGGTGAAGAGACCGGTGATACTCACAAGTGGGTGGAATATCTCATGCTCTTCTACAACTCGGAGGCGGCGGCGGTTCTCAAGAGGGCGGGGGCGGGTCTTCTCCGCATTCACGGAGAGCCAGAGAAGGAGCTCTTGGCCCGCCTCGAAAGTCTCCAACTACCCGCAAAGGAGCTTGCTTACCCTGCGGCGGTCTATGCCACGACGGATGCAGTGGGGGGACACTGGGGTTTGCGGAAGGATGCTTACTGTCACGCGTCATCTCCTATTCGCCGCTATGCGGACGTTCTGAACCAGGAGGTGCTCAAGGCAGTTCTTCGTGGTGGACAGGGGACGAACATCTCTTACAAGCGCTACGCTCTCACGCTGAATCGCCTGGATAAGTCGGCTAAGGCATATGAGAGGGATTGTCGGTTTGTGGATTGCATCCTAGGCGCGCCTGGTATCCCTGTTCACGGAGTTGTTGTGGATATTCTAAATGGAAAAAATAAGGTAAACGTCTATTGCTACGACTGGAAGCGCATGATTCGGTGTAAGACGGGCGCCACGCTGGCGGCAGGCGATCAGGTTATGATTGGCTTCTATGCGAATATGACGACCGCATCATGGAAGAATAGGATTGTCTATAGGGTGGAGCGGATTTAGATTCGCAGATACAGACTCTCAGGCACAACAATGCCGCGCACCAACTTCGCAGGCAGCCCCTCCAGCTTTGCCAGAAGCTCCACATTTTGCGTGAAGGTCGCGAGACTGGTGAATTCCTCCAGTAGATTGGAGGCCTTCATGATGACTCGCATGAAATTCCCCTCATAGAGGCCATAATCGGCGCAGAGAGTGGATGCGTCCTCTCCCTGAATCCAGCGCCACACAGGCTCAATCCAGAAACTATTGAGTGCCCAGAAGCCAGGAGGGCTCTGGACTCCATGCTTTTTTTCAAGAGGTAGGAAGATGTCCAAACACTTATCCAGCTCGAAGAGGCGCGCGACTACGTTATCAGGAATCTGGAGCTTCTGGATTGGCGGCCCTGACTCCTTGCCTTCAGTCAAGAATGCGCAGAGGAAACACACAATTTCCTCTCCAGAGAGGGTGGCGCACATACCCCTATCAAACGCATAGCTCATCAGAAGAGGATTGCCCTCGTTCAACTCCGTCGCCATTGTTCCCAGGTTAGTAAGCTTCAGATCGGCGGGGTCATCAAATCGCTCTAGGAATCCGGCCTCTGCGAGAACATGAAGAAGAGGATAGATTGTCTCCTGGTGATTTTCCAGGGCGGCCACCTCAGCGTCTAGGTCCCGCAACTCCTTCTCAACTTTCTTGAGTTCGTTATACTTAGCCCACTGGATGGCATAGACTGGGCCCATATGCGTATTTTTCCACTGCTCCATGGCCTGTTGCGCCTTCTTTTTGGCAGCATTCACAGAGGTCTTGAGCGTGAACTCCAGCTCCTCGCGCGTCTGCATGTCCTTAAGAACCTCAGGTGTCAGACCGGATGCGGTGAGCTTATCACTGACACCGTCGCGCCTCTTCTTGGCTCCCTCCAAGGCCCGCTGATGCTGCTGATACCAATAACTCTGTGTCATCAGACCAATCCAGCTCGTATTCTTGCTGTGGAGTGTCTTCAAGATGAAGTCATAGTGGAAGTTCATACGCGACGTGAATGTCGTCTTGCTACCTGTCATCATCCGCTGGAGTTCGGTGACACTGAGGGGCTCACGCTCAGGAAGATAGAGGACGAGGCCCTCCTTGTCCTTACCACGCCGACCCGCGCGCCCAGCCATCTGGATATACTCATCTGTGTAGAGCGTGCGCATTCCATTTGATGCCTCATCATACTTCTCATAGCCCGTGAAGACGACTGTCTTGGTAGGCATATTGATGCCCACTGCGAAGGTCTCCGTTGCGAAGAGGACCTTGACGAGGCCCTTGGCGAAGAGAATCTCAATAATCTCCTTGAGAAGCGGCAGAAGACCACTGTGGTGGAACGCAACGCCGCGCATCAGAAGTTCGCTGATCGTGAAGAACTGCTTGGTCGCATTGTAGACTTCGGGATAGTGGTGGAGGTGGAACTCAATAATATGCTTGACTGAGGCTGCCTCCGACCCTGAGAGAAGAGAGCCTTGGACCTTATTCGCAAGAGTCTCGCATGATTTGCGCGAGAAACTGAAGAAGAGGGCTGGGAGCAGCTCCTGCTCTGCGAGGGTCGCAATACACTCATTCACCTGGTGAATATAAGAGGCGGTGCGCTTCTCGCCCTTGACAACTGGGTCGTCATAGCCACCGCGCCGCCGGTTTGCCACATCCTGCTTATGGTCCTTGTAGTCGTCGTCCTTTTGTTGCCGATGGCGCAGCCAGTCCGTGTAGGTGGCGGCCTTGAAATTCTCCTTGTGGTCCATAATCGTATAGACGTTCTTTCCACGCAAGATTCCATGGGTAAGAGGGACAATGCGATACAAGGTGGAAATCAGATGAATCGGCTTCTGTTTGAGTTCGCCGAGCCAGGCAGCGAAGCGCTCGGGTCCATCAATCGTGGCACTGAGAAGGACGAGGTTGACGGTAGGAGGAAGAAGGATGAGCGTCTCCTCCCAGACACGCCCCCTTTCTTGATTATTGATGTAATGGACCTCATCAAAGACGACCGCGTCAAGACTATCAAGACTGAGGGCGGCCGAGAGGCCGAGATGGGCCGTGCTCGAGTCCTGCTTGAAGAGGAGATTGCGCAGAATCTCTGTTGTCATGATGACAATGGGTGCGTCAGGTTGGAACTTGATATCGCCTGTCATGATGCCGACCTTTCCAGGCCACATCTTCTTGAGATCGTGGAATTTCTGGTTGGAGAGGGATTTGATAGGCGTGGTGTAGAAGACGCGACGACCCTTGGAGAGGGTATGTGCAATCTGATACTCGCCGACGAGCGTCTTTCCTGAGCCTGTCTTCGCGGTCACCAACACATTCTCGTGTTTGTAGATGGCGGAAATGGCGTGCTGCTGGAAGGGATCCAGTGGGAAGGTATAGCTGGTCTGGGGCTGGTCAGCGCAGGGAGTTCCAGCATCGACGATATGAAGGTATTTTGATGCCATTATATCTTTGATGCTTACTAAGGGAGCTACGCTCGTGTCAAATTTACTTGCGGGTTTGGCGGCGGCGAGTCTTGCGCCTTCTTCCACCACTAATTGGTAAGTTCAGTGTCCACACGCTCAGATTTGCGGTTTCATGCTTAAAATAAAATTTGCCGTGCCTCGTGGGTCTGTCTGGGTTATTTACCTGTTTTAATATCCAACCTGGTGGAAGATTTGTAACACCCTCTTCTGCCCTAACACTCTTGTATCCTGGAGGGGGATCCTTTGCAAGATAGACAGAATCGGGTGCGCCTGAGGCGGCAATCGCAGCGGCTTCGTCGACGGCTTTATTATTTTTTCTGGAGGCGGCCTTGACAGCTGCATTATTTCTAGCACGAGCTGCGGCGATAGCGGCGGCATTTGCGGCACGAGCGGCAGCAGCGGCATTAGCGGCAGAGGCATTAGCGACAGCGGCATTAGCGACAGCGGCATTAGCGACACCAGCTGCATTAGCGGCACGAGCGGCAGCGCGACGAGCGCGAGATGCAATAACAGTCTCTATTACCCTAACCTCATAGTTCTCAACATCTCTTTGAATGACAGTCAATTCAGATGGCTCTCCCCATACCCTATCAGTCAGTTCATGAATACCTCTAGTAAGTTCACCAATCCTATTTGCACCCTCTGGCATATCCGTCCCATCCATTATAGCACGGGTGCATCTCATGATAAGAAGCTTTCTCTCATATTGGTTCTGCACGATAGTGTTCTTATTTCTATTACCAAGACTCGCACCAGGTGGTTTTACACCCATTTTATCATAAAGTGAATTTATTATTTCAGCTTTATCAAATGGAACAAGTTCTGGAGAGTATACTTTAATAATATTGGTTAAGATAAAGTATATATTTAAAAAAGAACTCTTTTGACTTAGTTCACCATATCGTGGATCTACTGTAACATATATTGACACACATCTTCCAGTATCGCTATCAATTTCTGTATTAACTACTGTATAACGAACTCCATCTATAGCTATAACATCATTTACACTATAAGGGCAGTCTGATACATTTCCTTGGTCTAAATAAGCAAGAGGATTAATACATACACGCTCAGCCGGCTTTTTAACATTGATAAATGCAATATATTTTGGATTAGCAGCTTTAAATTCATCTAATGTCATCACCACTCCTGGTTGACGTTTTAAAATTCCAGGAGCATGTGCCCCGTTATTTGAATCTATAAATCTATATCTACCATCAGGTTCCCTGCGAAGAGCAACCCAGTGAGCACCTTCTTGTTTATTTACTATAAATCCATATGAATCATCTCTTGAACGGACAGCATCTGTTGGAATGTTTTGGCTTGCTTTAAATCCCAGAACGTTTAATGCTGCTGCTAAAACACTTACATCATAAAATTCGCTAGATGGACACTCTGTTTCTCCAACACCTCTGCTTCTAAGAATAACCCCCATTGTTCTACACAAACCCTGTAATGAAATTGGCAATACCTCAGGATTATAGTCACCCTCTTTTTTGAAATATCTGCCACCAAGTAAATTATTTAGAGCATGGCGACCACATCCTAAACTTTCTTGTGATTCGTAAAATGTAGGATCTAGAACATGTGGGTGTACTATTGCACCACATAGATTTATAACAGGGCCTTGCGCAGCAATAAATGCCAGGCCTTCATTTGCTCGTGCTGCTGCCAACATTCTACATTAAGGGTAACACTTTATAAAAAAGGACAGCTCTCACTCTCCCAAACCACCTGTACATGCGCCCACTTGTCCTCTGCAAGCATGCGTTGGAGCCCCTCCAAGCGGCGTGTAAGAGGGTCACTGCCTCCTTTACGCGATACATGCTTCCAATGCCACTCGAACTGGAGACATTCTACCTGCCCCGTGAAACCCTCCACATGACATGCCCGCCGCCATGTGGTGGCTCCTCTATTTGTAGAAACAGCAGTTGTTCGCTTAGCTCCTCCGGACAGTTCCCCATTGTGCTGACGCAAACGTCGGTCCAGATTCACAGTCGCACCAATATATGTTTTGTAGGGTGCCGCGCAAGTAACAAGCAAATAAGAGGCCCACATAGTTCTTTTCTCTGACACTCTTTTAGATGGAGCCTGCGGCGAAAGCACTTCCAAATATCTCTGAGTTCAAAGATCTTACGCACATCCCGTATTTCCTCGCAGGCATTCTGCTCATTGACGTTATTGCACTCTTTCTAACGCGCTATTTTCCCAAGAACGTAGGCGGGGAAAGTTTGAATGACTGGTATGACAATTTCGGTCTGGAGGGCGTGATCGCCGACGTATTTGTCATTCTGCTTGTCTTCTTAATTGCCCAGTATATCTACAGTGCTTATATTGGACCCTCCTACGGCTGGAATCCTCTTCTCTTCGTGGCTCTGCTCGTTGGTATTCAGCTCGTGCACGATGCCGCATTTTACCAGGGAGTAATAAAGCAGGTGCCTGTTGGAATGAACAGTATGATGGATACGTATAAGAAGTATTCCGCAGAGAATGGCGGATTTATCTTATTAGGTGATGCGGGTCTCATGATTGGCTCAGCTGGAGCGATTTTCGCGTTGGAGACTGCCCCTCCGTTCGTGGCGGCGGCGGTCGCATGCTTGACTGTTTACACACTGCCTTACATTTTGAATACGAAGATGCAGGGTGGCTACCGCTATGTGCCTGCCGCACCGACAAAGGCGGCGCCCAAGGAAGATGCGAACGAGAAGAAAGCTGTCACACAGACTCGGCCGAAGGAGAAAATACACTGGGATATGCTGAAGCCGCAAGTGCAGTCCTCTGGGCCCGATCAGATGGAGAAGAAGGTGCCTTGGATGGGGAACCAGGAAGTGGGAAGCATGGACTCCAAGCAGATGTTCAGCCCTTTCTCGCTACTTTAAACATTGCAAATATATACTATAAATGTGGTCAACTACAGAATCTGTAATTGCGCATGTTGAGAGGGCTCTTGCGAGCGTGGATGAACTAAAAAGCAAGCTGCCTGCATCCGTCTTCAAGATTGAAGGTATGACAGGCATCAAGACACGGGCCTTTTATAATGCACTCTGTGATGTTCCAGAGGAGACGAACTATTTTGAAATTGGCGCGTGGGGCGGTTCATCCACGGCAAGTGCTCTCTGTGGAAATACGAAGATAACCCCCTATATTGTAGACAATTGGTCGGAGTTTGCCGGCTCCTATGAGGTTTTTCAGAAGAATGTGTCCGAGCATTTTGATTTTTCTAGAGTGAATCTCTTTCAGGTTGATTATAAGACAATGGATTTATCTACAATTCCGCCTATACAAATCTATCTTTATGATGGACCTCATGAGCGGTCAGATCATGTTCTGGCTTTTTTAAAATATTGTAGAATTCTGGCGCCTATTTCAATTGTCTTGGTTGACGACTGGAACTGGGAGTGTGTGCAAGAAGGAACTCGTGAGGCCTTGGCCGAGATTCCGTTCGACGTGGTGTATGAGAAGTGTATTTACACCGACTATGAGAAGGAACGCGCCACCGACTACTGGAACGGTATTGGCATTTTTGTGCTGCGGAGACAGTTTTAACGTTTACCCTAAACAGGATGAGTGAAATTCAACCAAAGAGAGGGACTGCTGCACTCTTCGCATTCGGTCGTTTCCAGCCTCCCACTACCGGCCACCAGATCCTGATTGAATCGGTCGCGGCGGCTGCGGCTTCTGCAGGAGCCGATGCCTATATATTCGCCACGAGCTCAGCAAATAATTTAGAAGCCAAGGCCGTCAAAAACATGATGAAGAACGGTGAATTCAAGTCTCTCAAAGAGAATGAGAATCCGCTGTCTGTAGAGACAAAGGTGTTCTATCTCAAGAAAATGTATCCAGCCACAGATGTGACTTTTATCAATACAACTGAGTATGAGTGTAAACAACTGTTTCAGGTTCTCGAAAGGCTGCGGAGCGCTGGCTACGAGTCTATTACCATGATGGCTGGCGGCGATCGTGTTCCAACATTTACGAAGATGTTTGAGAAGGCTGGGGTTGATCTAGACGTCGTATCAGCTGGTGAGCGGAATGTGAATATGGGATCTAATGCACCAAAGGCTATGTCTGGGACAAAAATGCGCCTGGCAGCGGTGCGTGGCGACCTTGAGTTCTTCAAGAGGGGTGTCATGATTGGCGACATGACGGAGGCGGATGCTAAGGATTTGATGGGTTTGGTGCGCGTTGGTTTAGGATTCCCTGCTGCAGTTGAGGGTGGTGGCAGACGGAAAATACGAATTAGGCCTATGACGCGGCGGCGGTATCGTCTGCGGGAGAATGAGCGGCTGTAGATTTTCTCTTATTTTGATATTTAATAAGGAGTTTATTGAATCCTGTTTCTTTATCCTTAGATTGGGCAAGTTCTTTTACATCCTTTTCAAATCCTTCTATATGCCCATGTACATTTTCATATAGCTTTATAAACTCGTTAGGCTGATTTTTTTCAAGAAGATTAAAGAGCTCCTTTCTCGGTATACGTTGTCTTTCGTTTTTATTTGTAAGAACTATACTATGCGCATCTGACCTTAATGCATTTTTTATAAGTGATAAACATTCTCCTTCTCTTAATGATGTATTAAGAAGTTTTTCCATTTTTTGAATAAAGAGAGGTGAGCGCTCGTCTTTTTTACATAGTTCAATATACTCCTGTATTTTCTTATTTTTATACATCTCAAGTATTTTCCTAGGACGAATATAACTCATTTTATCTTCCATCTTTAAACTTTCGGTTGTTTCACCATCTGCACAAGAATGTAGATAAATCTTACAAATATGATTTAGAAAGTCATCTCTAGCTAAATCACTTTTCATAAAATTACATGTAGCACAACAAGGTACTACATTTTCAATGAAATATCCTCTATCTGAATTAATGCGATCTATACCAATAACTTTAGTTTCATCATATTCATCACAATAATGACAGTGCGAATTGACTAATAATTCAAATTGGTCGGCATCCAGATTAAATTGTAGATTCTTTTTCATTGCACCCCTTACATACTCATCATAATGTTTGATAAGATTTGCCTTTCTTTCCTTATTATAATCTCTTTCGTCCCGCTCTCTCTTTTCTTCTACTTCTTTTAGTTTCATATAACACTCTTTACATCTTTTTACTATATCATGGCGAAATCCTTCTGTTACTTCGTGCATTATCTTACCACATCCCAAGCACATATCAGGTGTAAGTTGGCGGATCTGATATTCTTTTCTCTCTGTAGTTCGTGTCTTTTCAAGGCATTCTTCGCACTTAAGTTTTTCGTCTTTTGTTTCATTCTTGCAGCTCCTTTTACCATCATCGCATATACGTATTCCCTTATTAGCCGCCTCTGTAATTAATATATTTCTTTCACTATGTTTCCCACAATACCCCCCAACTATTGCAATCTTATCACACTGTTTTCCTTTGTTGTCATGTTGTTGGATAATAGCAATACATAGTTTTGCGCCCTTCTTTTTCTCTTCTTTCTTTTCTATACATCCTTTACAGTATATTTCTAGAGCAGACTCATCCAATAATGATAAACATCGATGTGTCATACACTTTTTCTTCTTATCATTCTTAGCGATAGTAAGAAGTGCCTGTTTTTGGTGTTTTCCACAAAATCCATGCTCTGAGATGGGTCTCCAACAGCGCTCTCCTTTTTTCTCTCCTTGCTCCATGACAGCATGACATGTTTCCATATTTCTCTTCCTAATAGGGAGGGGAATATGTTTTTATCAATTTTGAACTTACTCCGTTTTGCCGGGGGAATTACTAATTGTAATATCCAGGTTACTAATTGGAATACGCAAGTCCGCCCATTCCACTCATCACGCGAAGCACGTTGTAGTTCGTCGCGTAGATGTAGACAGTCGAGGACGTCGTGGTGCCAACCGAGTTGTTGGACACCGTGAGGAGCAGCGTGGTGTTATCGATGCGCGATAAGTTGCACGTGCCGCTGGGCTGGTGCTGCTCAGGCTGGAGGGCGAACGAGTAGACGTTGATGCCAACCGCCGGCACGTTGGTGTGGTGCTGGAACGGCTGGACCTCGTTGAAGTAGCGGCCCTCACGAACCTGGAAGCGGTCGTGGCCGTTGAGCTGGAGCAGGGCCGTGATGCACGGGTTCTTGCCCGCCATGCCCTCAAAGCGCGTGACGGAGTAGCCAGACTCCAGCACGGACCGGTCCCACCAGTCGCTGAAGTTGAACGGCTGCTGGCCCTTCCACGGGTTGATGATGCTGTCGTCGCAGCTGACATACGAGTCGCGCTGGACAACCCACACGAGCTCCTTGCACGGGTGGTTGAAGTTCAGCTTGAGCTTGTTGGAGGAGCTCGTGATGGACTCGCCGCCCGTGAACTGGAGGGTCTCGATCAGGTACTCGTGGGAGACCTGGGCGAACTTGCGGCGCTCGTCCGTGTCGAGGTAGATGTAGTCCACGTAGAGCGAGGCGGCCGTCAGGTTGGCGGCGTTGACGCGGTCGCGGATCGTGTGGAGGTTGCTCGTGATCTGCGGGGTGACCTCGAAGCAGAGGTTGCGCAGGTCGTTGAACTCCAGGTTGATGCGCACCTCGTGGTACTGGAGCGCGATGAGCGGGAGCGCCAGGCCAGGGTTGCGGCAGAACCAGAACTGCAGCGGGATGTAGAGCGTGTACTCAGGCGCGCAGTTGAGGACCTCAGGGGACGAGTTCGGCTCGCCGCCCGCGCAGTCATTGTCGCACGGCTCACCGCCCTGGACGAGGAGGTTCGTCAGCTGCGGCACGTTGCCAACCATCTTGGCATAGCCGCCCTGCTTGCCCGGCTCCTGCGTGAGCTCATTCCAGATGTGGAGCCACTGTCCGTAGTGCTTGTCGATGCGCTGGCCACCGATCTCGAGCTCGACGCTCTTGACGAGGTTGTGACCAACCCAGTTGAGCCAGCGGAACTGGGCGCCAGAGCCGTCCGACGTCTGGAGGGAGACAGACGGGAGCGTGGCCTGGAGGTAGATGCGGTGGATCAGGTCACCGTTGCGCTGGATCGTGCACGTCACACGCTTGCCGAAGCCAGGCGAGCCGTTGAACGGGTTCTCGATGGACTCCATGGCGAAGTTCGTGTGGCGGCGGTAGACCACCTTGAAGAAGGTGATCTGGGGGTTGCCCGTGAGGTAAACGTCCTGGGCACCGTAGGCGACGAGCTGCATGAGACCCCCTCCTGTCATTTAGTCTATATCCCTTAGAAAGAAAAAATTTTGAAGAAGTGCCGGAATGGCGGAAAAAGGAAACTTTTAACTAGCCGGAAGTCTGAGAGCTTTGTAAGCTGCGTTCAAAATATCCAAACTGTAATTCTAGGTTTAGAAGACAATAGTATCAAGTTTTTCCTTTTTATTATTATAAACCCATATCTCAAATTTATATCCAGCCTGGACTGTTGCCTTCGCTTTCTCTTCAACATGCGCCCTATAAAGCTGGAGAGTCCATTCCGATTTTACCTCTATGATTTTGTTTTCAGATTTTATGTAAAAGTCGGGGAAATATACATGTTTAATTTCATCAATATGATAAGTTATTGACGGAACAAGACTTCTGCCGACTTTGATATTCTCTTCATCATAGAGTTTTACAAGTTCATCAAGAGCCAAATTCTCATATCCTTGATATTTAACTATATTCCCACTCGGCATCATATAGTCTTTATAGGCAAATGATGACTTTTCCGACTTTGCTTGAACTTCCACATTCTGATTTGGATGACCACCGTAGCGTTCCAAACAGGTTGCGGCCCATTTCTTTTGGACTTCTTGTGTATTTTTAGGATGACCGCCGTATTTTATAAGATATGTATCATTAATTTTCTTTTTAACTTCTGTTAACTGTGCTGTATTTATAACACCATGTTCTCTTATACATGTTGCCACACGTTTTGCTTCTTTCTTCTTTAAACTACACTCATCACAGTAGGGATATCTGTAGTTATTTAACATCTCAAACTTCTTGCTTGTCTCGGTCCCACAGGAACATCTAAACTTAACTCTCATACGCTGATTGTAGTTTTCATATGTCTCTAATAGTGTCGCATCCCCTTCTTGGAGTATACTATCCAGTAAGTCTTTCGTATAATAACGTATAGTTTTCATATGCCCTTACTGTCTTGCAGTATATTTCAATTTTAGAAACTAATGATTACGTTAAACATCTCCTTTATAGAAGTTGTCCCCATAATATCATTCATTAATTTCACCAATTGTTCTTTATCATCTTTATCCTGTACCCACTTACTTATTAACTCATATGTCATTG
>Ga0214919_10001231_pt1 | contig 42567 bp, 43 predicted proteins | sample LL1503_MetaG_FD_177994 | JGI IMG/M metagenome (GOLD analysis project Ga0214919, IMG submission 177994) | Freshwater microbial communities from Lake Lanier, Atlanta, Georgia, United States - LL-1503 | ecosystem: Environmental > Aquatic > Freshwater > Lake | place: USA: Georgia | collected... | reverse complement strand
TTTTATTTTATTTTTATTTATTGATCATTATCTTCATCACTATTATAATCACTATATTGACTATCATAATCTCCATTTATATAATCTCTTGCAAATCCCCATGCTCTTTTCATGCCTTCTCCACTATCTTGTTCTTCTGCTCTTTTATTAATAACACTTTCAACAAATTTTCTTTGTTTTCTTGTAACGTTATATTCTCCATTTATTCTTTCACCATATAAATCATATTTAATAAAAAAGTCTGAAAAATCTTGAGTGTGGTAACCCAATGTATTTGCGGTCCATGGATTTTCTTTATCATTTATCAAATCTTCTTCGATATCATAAATATAAATATTGCTCTGAAAATAAGATACTTTAATATGTTCGCTATATTTTATTATTTCACTTTCGTTTATTGATTTGCCAGTACATTTTAAATAATCAATTGCATAGATTGACATGTAATATTTTATTTTGTCATGATAAATAGATTTGAATTTATTAAGTTGTTCAATATTATTTAATTCAATCAATTGAGACATTTTCAATAATGTAAATGCTATTAAAGTAAAATAGTAATCTTCTATAAATGATAACAGATAAATATCATTTTTTGTGTTTTCAAAACAAAATGAGCTTCATTTTGTTTTTATTTTATTTTTATTTTATTTTTATTTTTTTTGTTTTTTTATTTTTATTTTATCAATTTATTAGAATAAGATATTTTATTTATTATGACTTTCAATAATTGATGGTCTCCAGTAAACACACCATTTATTCATGTCAGTTGGACACATTCTTACACGAGCCTCTTCATTTATACCATAAAAACGACGAGATAAGAGATAATCCACAGAAGGATTATTTCCATTTTGTAACAATGTTTGTGGTGCTTTATTGGTGGAATGTCTCCTGAGACCATATCCCAATACTCTTCCAAAAACAATTGCATCTTCTTGGGTGTCAAATAATTTGTGATCTTTATCGTCTTGGTCATATTTTTTGTTCTTTTTATTATTTTCTTTAACGCGAATGTTATCTTTATGTATTTCTTTACCAATTTCTTTAATTTCTTCGATTGAAAAACATTCACGGTTTTCTTCTTTCGCTTTAGCTGCAATTGTCATTGCTGTATATTCAAGTTCCTCCACATTATGAAATAATTTAGTCGTTGAATAAATATCTACAGGTTTATAACCTTCAATATCTCCAATATTTCCCAGAACACGAGCCATTGTTTGATACGCTTCAGCTTTTGAAGAAATAGGTGGAATAATTGCATAGTCAAACAAAAACCCATCATGAATATTTTTTTCACAGTCAGGACGACATTGAAAAGTAACACCACGGCTTACACAATAGTATCCAGTTATTGCTAATGGATATCTTTTCCAATTATTTTCCTTGTAAAGTCTTGATAATTCATAATTTAGTTCTTTCGGTATTTGATCATCGTCAATTGTCAAATAACATTTGAGATCTATTTTATTTCCATCAGGTACTAATATTTCTTTTCGTTCACCATTTATAACAATTACAATAAAACCATTTTCTGACAGAAAATCTGCAATTTCATCATGGCTTTTTTTCTTCATTTCACCAGGAATGAATGCGCGCATACCTGGTTTTGTTAATTTATTTCTGTTTGTGTTTATAATGTGTTTTACGTACTCAACAGAACCAGATGCATAATTTATTTCAATCTTGTTCATATCTTTCAATCCACGATAACAATCAGGATAAGGTTCTTCGAAAGGAAGAATATTGACTGTTTTATATCTTTTCAATATTGAATTTAATGTTGCTGTTATAAGTGTGACTTTATTAACAATTTTATAATCGAATATTTTATTTTCATATTTTGACCATAAATTAATTGATTTATCTGCTTCATCTATCCAAATATTTATCTTTACTTTTTTCAAATTAAGTGTGTTACTTTCTTCTAATCCGTCCAGTAATTTCTTTAAATAATTATCTAGACGAGCTTTATGCGCACATACCATTATCATTTCCATTTTATCTTTCAATATTTGATTTTCGATTTCACTAGATGAAATTTTTGATTTTTTTGTTCCAGACATCCAACAGAAAATACTTCCATTTATTATACATTCGTCATTTTTTTCATCCTTTGTTCCCAGATCATCTTTCATTCTTGTTGCTGTCTGTGCAACAAGAACTCTATTGTTTGCGGAAATAAAAATGTCACAATCAGCAAATTCCTCAAATTTTGTGAACTGTTTATATTCTGTTATTAAATCTTCCACTTTCTTTGTTTTTCCACTTTGAGCAGGAAGATATATACATTTGCAATTAGAATTATTTGCACCCATATTGTATTGTTTAAATTGTGAATTAATAGTGTAAATATATAAATGTTAATACAAAATATTCAATTTTTTCTTTTCAATAATACTTACCATGTACACTACATGTGTATAATGTGCATATCATTATTACCACACACAAATAAGTGTGTAATCGAAAATTCACAATATAACCTAAAGTATCAATCAATTCTTCCTCTTCTCTTATATCATAATCAATATCACCTGTTCTGGCTCTATTTCTTCTGCAATTATCACAATTGCATTGATTGACATGTGCTGCTTGTATTTTATTTTGATTGTTATTTAAGAAATCATTTGATATTTTGAGAAGACAAATCTATTTTTGATTTATGTATATATACAGTAATTTTGTATGATTGATAACAGATAAATTTCATTTACAATTCAAAACAAAATGAGCTTCATTTTGTTTTTTATTATTTTTATTTATTTTTATTTATTTTTATTTTTATTTTTTTTTATTTTTTTATTTTTTTTTATTTTTTTATTTTTCAAGACAATATAATCAATAATAATCAACATCATCACCATTGGTGTCATCGTCGTCATATGAAACGTTTTCATCATTTATTCCATTCAATTCATTCTCATCATATTGAAAATCATTATCAATTCCACATTCCTTTTCTAATTCACTCATGGTTTTTTTGACATTTTCAACTTTCACATCATCGCTTTTCTTCTTTTCAACAATCTTCACAGGTTTTGCAAGTTTGTTCTTTTTTGCAAATATATCAACAATATGTTTTATCAAATCATCTTTATTCATTGTTGAATATCCTGAAATTTTCATATCTCTTGCATAAATGCGCAAATCGTTGATTTTGCGCTTTTTTAATGTGATAATCATTTTATCTTCGGTTTCTTTTTTATCTTTTGCAATTGTGTTGTCATTTTTAATTTCTTCAAATATAGAATTTTGTTTATATGTATCAACATCAATGGTTTGATTGAGATATTTTACTTTGCCTTCTCTTCTTCCTTCACGAGGAAGGAGGACAAAATTGAACATGTCGATATAACGTTTCTCTTTTGCATTGTTACCAGTACGATAAGGACAATAAAGTTTATCTTTGATATCATAACGTTTAAACAACAATCCATTTTGTTCAACTTGTAATTGTTTTGATGTTTTCATTGAATTTATTTCTTCCTTGTTTCTTTCAACAAATAAAGTTATTTTCTTCACAGGTTGCAAAGTGTGATCATCAGAAACAGGAATATTGCTGCTACCGGTTGTATTAATTGTATTAATCAAACTTGTCTTGTATTTGGCAAGATAAGCAAGCAAATCAGAGTTGTTCATTTGTGAAATTGACATTTTATAATTGAATTGTTATATATTAGGGTAAAATATATACATATGATAACTAAAAAAATCAATTTTTAGTATGACTTGTGTCAATTTGTCCATCAAAGATTTGTATGGAGATGTTGTGTCTTTGGCAAAAAACATTGTCACAATTTGTCGTTTGAGTTCTTTTTGTTTATTTATTACAGTAACAGCTTCAGGACAATGATATAAATCTCCTTCAAATATCAACAAAGTTTTCATAGACCATGTATCGATGATCGTAATGTCAGAATTATCTTTATCTTCCATGATTTTTAAATTACCACCCTCGATACCATCACCCTTGTGATAATACAAGATAGCAGTGTATGTTTGATATGGTATCAATTGATAATCATCGGTATGCCAATCTAAAGAAGTTCTTTGGATTTTTCTCCATTTGTTGAATGATGTATTCCAAAATTCCATGATGAAATTATTTTCTGTAGGTTTCAATACATTACAATTCATTGATTTTAATTGTTCATATATTTCAGATTTCAAACAATCCAAATATTTGTTTTGTGAAACTATATTCATATTTATTTTCAAATGGTCAACTTTGTTATTATCCATGATTTTGAAGACTTTACTTCTTTGAAGTAAATCAAAGAGTTTATCATTGTCATATTGAATGCGCAACATCATGAGAGATAATGAAAATATAACAATATGCATGTATAATCAATTTTTAACAATATAAAACAAAATGAATTTCATTTTGTTTTGAGTGGTGTCTTTTGACACCTTGGGGTGTTGTGATTATAATCACATTTATGTAAACATCAAATTGTATGAAAAGTCTAAGTCTCATAAGTCTCAAACGATAAATGACAATATTTTTTTATCAATACCTTTGCTGATGAACGAACATGGTTGTTTGTCATCTGATTTATTTCTGATATATATTTCACTCAATTTATGTATTTTGATATTGTTTGAAATCAGTGAATTTCTTGATTTTGATATTTGAACATCAATTAGCATATCATTTGATAGATTTTGCAATTCTTTGATTTTATTGATATGGTATTCCATTGGTAATGATTTTTTGTATCTACGCAAATTACTGCTAATTTGCACATCAGTTGTGAAATCATGAAGAAATTGAGCAAGTTTGTTTGACATTATTGAATTGACAGTTTTGATGGCTTTGGCTTGTGAAAAATTTACAAGCCATTCTCTGTGAACGTACATACAATTGTATATATTGTAGAAAATGTTCATTATTGCATCAAAAGTTGTTTCTGTATCGTTCATAGTTCTGAATTTTCGAACCAAACGAAGCATCAATGAATAAAATTTTTTATATTTGATGTTGTGTTCATCGCAATAATCACCTTTTCTTTCTTCTGTACAAACAAATTCACCGTATTTATTCTTGTATTTGCAAGTTGAATCGGAGACAATAGCATCATTGAAAACAACGGGAACAAATTTATATGATGGTTTGATATGAACAAGACTTGTCATGGGTTCTTTTTTCTCTTGGTATTGGTGACAATATATCTCACCTTTGGTAGCATTGCGACGGCACTTCTTGTCTTTTTTGGTCACACAATGAACTCTTTTGGAAATTTGAGAAGACATTTGAAATGATTGAAAATTAAATGATTGAAAACGATACAAAGCTATAAAGCTGATTGATATATGATTACTGTGCATATTTTTCAATTTTTCCAAAACAAAATGAACTTCATTTTGTTTTTTTTATTGTTTTTTTTATTTTTATTTTTATTTTTATTTTTATTTATTTTTTTTTATTTTTATTTTTATTTATTTTAGATACTAACCTTCATATACTTACCTTATTTACATTGTGGATCAATTATTCTTGAAGTTTCTTTGGCATGGCGTTGCCAATGATCCAATCAACACCATCATCAGAATAAACACTTGAGATGAAAACAGATGTATCACATTCCTTCAAAGTGTTGTTGAGACTATTGACAAATTCTTTGCTCAATTCAATGATGTCATCATTGTGCTTAAAGAAACGTTCACAATGAATGGGATTAAAATTCTTTTCTTTGGCATTGCATCTGTCTGCAAAGAATATATTCTTTGTGTTTTCTTTCATTGTGAACCCCAGACCACCATTGGAAGCAAAAATAACCAAAGTTTGATCTTTCAAATCATTAATGTATTTAGTGAGTTTTTTGGCATTGAATGTAACTGTTGGAACTTTGATGGCGTACTCCAATTCTTCACGACCCATGGTTGTGTATCCTTTGATGTCATATTCCTTTGCAATTTTCTTCAATTCTTGCATTGATCTTTCACCTTTATCTCCCTTTGTATCCTTTATTTTCATTGTTTTCACTGGTTTAACAATGGGTACAACAACAGGTTCAATGTTGACAATGGGTTCAGAAACAAGTTCAATGTCAGGGTTGACATGTGCAACGGGATCAATTTCAAGAGCTGGAATGTTGGAAACATCATTTGCAGAATTCCTTTTTTGTGTGATTTTTTCAATTAGTTCTTGTTTTTTCATTCTGCTGATACCTGTGAGTTTTAAAGACTTTGCAATATTTTTCAATTCATCAATTTTCAATTTGTTCAAATCATCATTGGGTTCAGAAACAAGTTCAATGGGTTCAGAAACAAGTTCAATGGGTTCAGAAACAAGTTCAATGGGTTCAGAAACAAGTTCAATGGGTTCAGAAACAAGTTCAATGGGTTCAGAAACAAGTTCAATTGGTTCAGAAACAAGTTCAATGGGTTCAGAAACAAGTTCAATGGGTTCAGAAACAAGTTCAATGGGTTCAGAAACAAGTTCAATATCAGGGTTGACAGGTGCAACGGGATCAATTTCAAGAGCTGGAATATTGGAAACATCATTCACAGAATTTCTTTTTTGTGTGATTTTTTCAATTAGTTCTTGTTTTTTCATTCTGCTAATACCTGTGAGTTTTAAAGACTTTGCAATATTTTTCAATTCATCAATTTTCAATTTGTTCAAATCACCATTGTCAGAAGGAACATTTACAGGAACAACAATGGTGATTTCCTTTTTCTCTGACTTGTCATCAGATTTCTTTGAGTGTTTCAAACCATCAAACAATTTAGCAATATTTTTTAATTGTTTGTTGTCAGGGACACCTGTGGTCAAATTGCCAGATTTTTTGAATAATTTTCTTTTGGTGACTGATTTCAATACAATGGTTCTTGCAGCTGTGGAAGCAGCTGCAAAATCTTCATTGAATTCTTCCTCTGTGTCTTCAATGGAAGGAACAGATGAAACATCAATGAAATCGATGAAAGGAGCAATGACTGGAGCAATGACTGGAGCAGGAGCAATGACTGGAGCAGGAGCAATGATTGGAGCAGGAGCAATGACTGGAGCAGGAGCAATGACTGGAGCAGGAGCAATGATTGGAACAGGAGCAATGATTGGAACAGGAGCAATGATTGGAACAGGAGCAATGATTGGAACAGGAGCAATGATTGGAACAGGAGCAATGACTGGAGCAGGAGCAATGACTGAAGCGATTTCTTGAGAAGTTAATTCAGCAATACGAGAGTTCAATTGCAATAAAATGGCATTTAATTGTTCGACTTCCATTTGCAATTGTTTCTTGATTTCGGCGTTGGAGACAGTTTGAGAAGACATTTTTGGGATCGTGTGTGTGATAATATGCAATATGCATGAATACAATATAATTGTTGACAGTAATTTTCAATTTTTGAATATGAGATGAATGAAACAAAAAATGAACTTCATTTTGTTTTGGTAACTTGTTGAAATTTTCGGTTTGTTCATGTTTATGGAACTTGCTGTCCTTCAAAATACCTAACTCCTATACCTTATGTCCCTATACCTATGTATGTCCCTATACCTATGTATGTCCCTATACCTATGTATGCCCTATACCTATGTATGCCTATACCTATGTATGCCCTATACCTATGTATGCCTATACCTATGTATGCCCTATACCTATGTATGCCTATACCTATGTATGTCCCTATACCTATGTATGTCCCTATACCTATGTATGCCCTATACCTATGTATGACCCTATACCTATGTATGCCTATACCTATGTATGTCCTATACCTATGTATGTCCTATACCTATGTATGCCCCTATACCTATGTATGTTTCTATACCTATGTATGTCCTATACCTATGTATGTCCTATACCTATGTATGCCCCTATACCTATGTATGTTTCTATACCTATGTATGTTTCTATACCTATGTATGTTTCTATACCTATGTATGTCCTATACCTATGTACAGATGTATATGTATTTTGGAGGACAACAAGTTTCAGAAAACAAACCAAAAATTGAGATTATTCATCAGCAAAGGAGAGATAATCACCATATTGGCAAATCATCTCTAATTTACTTTTCCAGAAATGTCTCTCAACGTGTTACATTTATGTGTCAATTCACAAACATTAAAATGTCCATACAACAGATTTCTTGCAAAAAAATTAATTCCAAACCATATTGAATATGTAATTGGATTGGACTTGAAGGATTCTGAATTAAATGAAAAAATATTCAAAGCAGATTTATTTCAAAATATTTTTGAACAAACGAATTTAAAACCAAACATGTTTGATCTCATTATTAACGAAGGAGGTCCAATTGAATATCATCCAGTTTTTCTATTGAATGTTAAACAATTGCTCAAAACAGATGGAAAATATTTGTCAGATACGAGAATTCACCCAAATGAAGAAAATCAACCTTGTGTTGAAAAAAAGAACAAAGAAGTGAAAAGATTGTTTAAAAGATTTGAAAAAACTGGTTTAAAAATTCAGGAAATGCTGTTACTCAAAATTAATTCAAGAACAATCAGAAAAAATGTATTCATGAAATAAATTTAAAAATTAAAAATAAAATTACTTGTGTCTTTGATACAAAAGGTGTTTTTTAACACCACAAAACAAAATGAACCTCATTTTGTTTTATTTTAAAATTGGTATAGGTCACACAGGGTCACACATAGTCATATGCACAAAGGTATGGAAATACACATACGTTTATCTATGAAAATCCAATTGTTTTTGCTTGAACACAGTTACTCAGGTAAGTATCAGGTAAGTAAATAAAAAAAACAAAAACAAAAAAAAATGAAGTTCATTTTGTTTTTGACTTATAAATATTTTAGAATTAAATTAAAAAACTGAAAATTTCAGCAATCAAACCAGGTATATTCAGCTATTAGCTTATTCAGTCTCTTACAGTTCTCAGTTCAATTCAATTAAGTCTCATACCACTTCAAAGATGTCTTCTCATCGTTCCAGATCTCGTTCTTCAAGCATGTTCTGTGATGCCATCACATCAAATGGTGTCAATTGTCGCAATTATCACATGAAAGGTGACAAGTTCTGCTATACACACAAAATGAAACAATCCAAATTGATTGTGCACACATCCCCTGTTGTGCAATTTCAAGAGATTGTATTCAATGATAATCAACCAGCTGAAGAGACATGCACTTTCAAGAACAAATATGGTGAACGCATTTGTTCACACACAAAAGCATTTCACAGTAAAAGATTTTGTCAAGAACATTGTTACATCATCGAACCTTATGTAAGAACAATCAGTAAAATGTTGGAATTAGTTTCGTTTTACAAGGAAAACAATTTCACATTGGATAGTTTCTTCAAATTGGTTGGTCACATGGCAGCATACTTTTTGAAACACAAACACCTTGTTGTTGCTTTCAGTTTGGGTGACATGCTCAACAATATGTTGACTTACATGATCAATGAAAACATCACATCATTGATGACTGGCAATTTCATGAGCAATTTAGTTTATCACAATGGTTCAAAACCCTTTGGTTTCTACATCAATATGTTGTTCAAATTGCGCAAACAATTGCTTCAAATCCGTGAACATGTACAAATTGAAACTGCTCGTGACACACTTGTTTCCAATAATATCAAAATGAACAAGCTCACTGAAATTCATTTGAAGAAACAAGAAACATCCACTGAAATATTGCCTGTTTTCAGCAAAGGTATTGACAAACACATTCTCAAATTCATTGTTTAAATCATTTCAATTCATGTTTTAAAATCTGGTTTAATTGAAACCAAAAGGTGTTATTCAACACCACAAAACAAAATGAAGTTCATTTTGTTTTATTCAAATAAAAATAAAAATAAAAATAAAAATAAAAATAAAAATAAAAATAAAAATAAAAAAATAAAATGCAATCAATTTTGTTTTTGAAAAATTTGAAATAAAATAACTTTTAAAAATATTTCTTGTATTCTTGAAATGATTTCCAAGAAACTTCTGGTATGAATTTCTTTATATTGTCAGGATCGTGAGACAACGATTCAATCAATTGTTTATTGTTAATATATCCATCATATTCTTTCATAAAATCATTAAGATAATTGTGAACATTTCTATCTTGATAAACAGTTGGTTTATTGTAAATAACTTTATATCCTTTTGATTGTAAATAATAAGACCCCCATATATCATCCATTCTTCCCACATGTGGAAATAAATAAAAATCTTTGATACTATCTCTTGTGAAAAATGTATTCTGACTATTGAAAGGCGATACATCTTTTCCACAAAAAGGATACTGTTCATCATTAAAATCACAATTCAAATCAAATTGTAATCTTTCAATTGCATCAACATCCGGATCACCGTTCCATAAATCTGCCTGCACAGAAGGCATTATTGTTATTTTATGGTTGTTCAAGTTATTTTTTGTTTTGATCAATTCAAGAGGAAATCCTCTATGCCACAAATGTTTGTATTTAGTTGTTGACAATGGATCCCAAATATTTATTTTGTCATCTTTATTGTAATAATAATCACAGACTATATTTTGATTTAATAATATTTCTTTACCCCAATTGTCATAAGGAATATTATCATCATCGATTGAAGCAATGATATCAGCACCTCGTTTGTAAGCTTCAATGTATCCAATATTTCTTCTTTGAATACTATTCCAGCCAATAAGACTGCTCAATAATTCATAATTTGAATATTGATAATTGGGATCCAAATAAACAACATTTTTATGAGTATCTTGTAATGCATAGTAATCATCATGTGGTGTTTTAGTATCACCAACAATGATGAACGTCCAATCACTCATTTGAGCAAATTTTTTGATTGCAATACTTGGTTCATAAATTGTTGTTGTTACAATGTATTTATTGAGGTCCATTTTGTTGTTATTATATATTGCTTGTTCATTTAAATCAATAAATATTGATGTATTTATCACAATAATGTCTCAATGTGTAATTATTTTTCCATTTGTTGAACGCATTTAATCCAAGATAAGCATAATTATTGTAATCTGACAATATTTTCTTTATTAAATTATCCAAATGTTCGATGGAATTGAAATATATGAAATCTTCTCCTTTTGTAAAATAATCTTCAATTACATTGAAATCATCTTTGTAACATAAAATAATACATTGAGAAGAAGCAGCTTCAAAAACTCTGGATTTCAATTGTGGAATATTCTTGTATTTATCATAGTTGAATTCTGGCAATTTATGTTTGATATTATTAAGAACATCATCGTTATTGATAAATAACAGATTATGAACGATTGCAATTTTGCTGTGCAAATATATATCCATTTTTGTCATGTATGTTGGCATATCAATCTTATAATTATTATAATTGATTATCAGTTTCTTTATATCCATGATAAATGGACTGATCTCGTGTCCAGTGTAGATTACATTATGACATTTCCAATGTGGTATATCGCAACCTAAATCATAATTGTATTTGTTCCACAAATTATCTTTCAGCAACTTTTCATCAACAGGAAAATATGTATTGATACATCGTTTATTGTCATTTGCATATTTATTGTTGAATTCTTTTGCTGTATATTTACATAATGTCAATTTGATATCATAATTGTCTTTGCAATTGTCAATATCATGAAAAATCAGAAAATTGGGTTCTTCAAAATACACAGCAATATTTATCATATCTTTTATGTAATCATATTTTATACTATCAAGTCCCCAAGCCAATCTGATATTTTTAGTTGTGATATAATTAACAAAATCTAAATTATTCACAGGATCATAATGATAATTGTTACTGCAACACTTTATTAATTTATTATCAATGGACATTTTATCTGTAACTGTTTGACTTTGTGTTTCAAATGTTATATGAACACACAACCATTTAAATATAATTTAAAAATATATCATTTATATAATATTAGATACTTCTTCATGAATAACAAATTTTATATTTATCATGCACATAGTTGGGAAAAAAATAAGGTGAACATTGCTCATTTCTTTCACGAATTTTTGTTCTGGGGTATTGATTCCATATTGAACAACCCTTCAACAATATTTATATTGGATAACAAATTATCAGAATGGGAATTATCCCTTACAAATATGATAATTAAACATTTACATATTGAATATGAAGTTGATGATTTAACATATCATCATAATGGCATGGACAGAATAAATTTGAAAAAATCAAAAAATTATAACAAAATATTCAACATCATTCATGATATTGTTAACAAAGAATATGATGTTGAATTTGATCCCAATTTTAAAGTGTTATATTTCCGGGATGAAACACCACGTCGTAAAATGATCAATTACAACAATCAATTGAATTATTTGTTTGATGAAGTTATAACAGATATGTCAAGTCTTTCGTTCGAATATCAAGTTAGATTGTTCATGAAATGTGGATTGTTTGTGACGATTGATGGTGCTCAAATGACAAATGTCATATTCATGAATAAAAAATCAAAAATATTGGTTCTTACAACAAAGAATAATAATTGTTGGACCAATCTGTTCGGAACAAATATATGTATTGATTCAGTTGATGAACATGCATTGAATTATTCTGATTTTAATGATAACATTGTATATAATGATGAAATACAAGAAACAATAACCAATTTTGTGACAAATGATATATCTGATTGTTCATCTAATTGATAATATTAAAATGTAAATATATTACCTTCAATTATCATCTTCAACACTTTTACTTTATTTGAATAAAAAATTGAATATTATAAATATAATAATCTATTTTGATTAACATATGATAAAATGAATTGGGTTGATTTGTTCTATTCATCATCTAAAATAAACCAAACTGAACATGTTGTATTGAATAAATGCAAAGGTCATTATATTATATGTGATATTACTACTCCTTGTTTTGTTGATACACAAAACGATTATTGTAATCAGCACAAAGATCGTTATCGCTTTAATAAACCTGAAGAATGTCCTGTTTGTTATGAAACGACGAGTGATATCCCAATACCTCTTGAATGTGGTCATTGGGTTCACAGAGAATGCATGAGTAAAAGTAAGAAACCTGTTTGTCCGATATGCAGAAAAACCATTCATTTAGAAGATATATTGTATTTCATGGGTAAAAAATACAAAGAGAAAATGGATAAAATTGAACTTGTTTCTGCAGGTACATCATCTATGAACCAAGAACAACCAACGTCTGTTCTTGAATTGTTTTCTGATACAAATAACCGTGCAACTTTTGTGCGATTTGTTGAAATCATTATATCGACAATAAATATATCGACAATAAATCCAATACATATTGAATTGGTTGATACATTAAGAAACATTATCAATTCCTCTCAAACAATGAATCCAATGGATCTATTTAGACATCGTTTAAATATTATGACTACTCTTCCCACTGAATTGTTTGATCAATTTAATTGGGAAGCAACTTTCTTGACAAATATAAATAACAATACTATTCTGAATAGATATAATAACAGAATACATTCTGATACTAGAAATATAAGAAATCAAAGAAATATTGATAATACTCATGAATAAACGTTCTTGGTTTTGGTTTCAAACATATATGCAATTCCATATTCTGTACACCTTTTAATATTTAATAAAACACAATTAAAAATTGATAATATTTATAATTCAAAATATTTATCAGCAAACCTCCACTGTAACAGAATGTCATATATACAATCCAGATACAATCATGTCATTTTACGTATTAACCAAATCAAAAATGATATCGAAAAACAAAGAACATATATAAACAACATTGTGTTGAAATCAAATGAAGCTGAACCTGGTTCAGAATATCGTAAAGCTTTGGTACTAAATTATTCATTTCAAGTGGAAATATTGAATAAAATGAAAGAAAAATTGAAAGAATTGGAATACCGTCATAAATTATTATGCAATGAACATTATATTCTCGAAAAAGTATATTCTGGTCTAATGGTGGTGAAAAATGGAAAAATAAAAATACCCAGATCTCTTGCTTGTATGTTTGTTGTCATCATGAATTCTAAAAGATGAAATTACAAATGTATAAAATAATATATAAAATAATATATAAAATATGAATAAAAAAAGACAAAAAACCGTGTTCAACACGAAATAAAATGTTATTCATTTTATTTCACAGCTATAATATATAATACATCACTTTGCATTGATATCAAACACATCAACACCATATAAAAAAATGATTTTTTCATCGATATAATATTGAAATGATACCCTAATTGATACCTTTAGATCATAAAATGTCAAAGTCAACTTTAAACAAAGTGGATGATATTTCTTCCAATACTCCTGATAATTTTGAGAATTGTATTGGTTCTGGTGGTTTTGGGAAAGTGTATGAAGTGAAAGGAACACTTTTGGTTAAAAAAGTAATGGATCTGAGCGAAGAAGAGAACATTAGAGAGATATGTTTTTTGTCTACTTATTCACATGTCCCATTCATTACCAAAATAAACAAATGTGAAATAGATGTTATAAACAAGAATATTTCAATGTATATGAATAATGCAGGTATTACATTAAAAGAATTATCAAAAACAATGAAAATGAAAGAAAGAATTAGACTTGTTCCAACATTAATGATACAATTTTCAAGAATATTAATTTGGATGAAACAAGAAAAAATTCTTCATTGTGACATTAAACCTGCCAATATTTGCATCAACAATGCATTGGATGTAACATTGATTGATTGGGGATTTGTTCAAAAATGCGGATCTGATAAAAAATATAAAATAGGAACACCTTTGTTCTATGATCCTTATTCATTTCATGGAGAAAAAATAGATCATTTCTCTGAAATCTTTGCTTTCGGAATGAGTATTTGCTATTTCATTATGAGTGGCCTTGATTATGACGAATGGGAAGACTTCTTATTGGAATTTGATGACAAAGACACAACCAATTTGAATACCAATCCTGACAGAGTAATACAAGCTAATGAAGATGCTCTCAAAATATTAAACATTGAAAATGCACAACAAAAATTCATTGATGTTTTTGGTGATACTCATTACTATGAATTATTGCTTGAAATGATCCATGTTGATCCTGAACAAAGAATAAACATGTTCGAATTGTACAAAGAAATAAAATTGCCATTAAAACTTAAATATCCTCTTATGGGATATACACATAAACATAATGATTATATGACATCAACGACTTTACCCAATTTTCAAGGTAATATAAGTCATAAAATTATGGGAATGATTGTGGATTGGATGATAAATATCAAATTTAATTTGAAAATTAAACACAGTTTGTTCAATGCTATTCAATTATTGTTCAGATATTTGAGCATTGAAAAATCATCAGTGAAAGAAATACCATGCATTGCCACTGTTTGTTTATGGATATCCAATATCATGAATAATGAATATATCATTGATGTTTCAAAGTGCACAAAAATATGCGAATTAAAATCAAAAAAAGATATACATGAATTAATGAATAAAGTATTAACAGTTTTGAATTTTGATGTGTATCCAGAAACAATGAACAATGAATACCAAAAGAAAGATGAGGATTTGTGGAGATCTGTCTTCTTAAAATCATATGATAAAAGTCACATCTTGATTGCACCTTTTATACAATACAAGAAATTTGATGAAGTATATATTGCCAATAAAATAAAAAGAAAACAATCATTTATCAATATCAACGATTAACCTAAAATAAAATAAAAATTAAAAATTAAAATAAAAAAAACAAAATAAAAAATTAAAATAAAAATAAAAAATAAAAATAAAAAATAAAAATAAAAAATAAAAATAAAAAAAACAAAATAAAAAAAACAAAATGAACTTCATTTTGTTTTGGCCAATTATCATAATATGTTACATAGATAAAGGTTATTTTATAATATATTATAAAATAACAAATTGAATATTTTAATGTATCAGAAATATACATTTATGTAAAGTGAAATAGTATTTCAAAACAGTGATTTAATGTTTATTTATCTGAATTCTATATTTAAAAATATGACATTCATAAAAATGTTGTTACCTCTTCCGTATTTGATTAATAAATATAATATAATATTCAATGGAATTATTCATATTGGTGCACATGAATGTGAAGAACTAAGAGATTATGAAAGATATATAAATAGATATAAAGTATTATGGATCGAAGGGCAATCTGATAAAGTAGAAGTGTGTAAAAATAAATATCCAGGTATTCTAATAGAAAATGCTGTTGTTTCTGATAAAGTTGAGAATGTGACTTTTAATATTTCCAATAATGGTCAATCTTCTTCCATTTTAGAATTAGGATTACATGCAACATATCATCCAGAAGTTTATTATACAAATTCATATCAAGTACAAACACAAACTTTGAATGATATGTTGAAAAAATATGATAATATACCTTTTAATTTTATTAATTTGGATATTCAAGGTGCAGAATTAAAAGTATTAAAAGGCATGGATAAATATTTAGATAATATAAAATATATTTATACTGAAATCAACAGTGATTATGTGTATAAAGACTGCAATCTTGTTGAAGAAATTGATGATTATTTACTTAAATATAATTTTAAGAGAGTTGAAACATATTGGACAGAATTTAAATGGGGTGATGCATTGTATATTAAATTGTAATTTTTAAATATTTACTTTTAACTTTATTCAATCTTGAACCAATTTTCAGGAAATAAATCCTTTGTATTTTTGTCTACTCCTTTTGCATAATATACAGTTGGATAACAAACTATTTTATCTGGATCGTCATTGAAATAAGCACCCCACCAACTGAATGTACTATTGGCAACTATATTATGTTTACACATGCTCATGAATAACATTTCTTGCCAATCATATGATAATGAAGGTGATTTTATAAATTGTATATTATCTATATTCTTTTCAGATAGTTTATTTTTTATATTGTCTATTCTTTGATTGACTTCATTTATATCTTCTTGTTCACAGAAATAAATAATATTATAAACATGTTTTTGTTGTAAATTAGATTTATCCATTTCAATAATTTTTGAAATAGCATTTACATAATAATAATCAGATAACATCACAAAATAATGTGAATATTTTGCAAAATCACCCATTCTAAAATGTAAACTTATTGAATTGCTTAAAAACATATTCAGATCGTTACCTTGTGATACATATTCTAACAATTCATTCTTTTGTTTATTCAATTGAATTATTTCAGTTATTTCTTTATAATTGTGTTTGAAATATTTCTCACTTTGAAAATATCCAACAAATGATATATTAATATCCTCAATAGATACAATATTTGTATTGTTTTCATTATTACTATTTGTTTCATTCACATGTTCTACTATTTCATTCAATTTTGGTATACAAGTGTAAGTAGAATCAGGATATTCATGTATTTTTACATTTGATAATATATCTTTCTCGTCTTTTGTATACATGAATAATGATTTAAGAAATGAATACCAATATGAATATCTAGTTGTTGTGTTTTCACCTGCAAACAATACTTTTGTGTTGGGAAATACAAATTGACTATTATTATCTATTGCATATGATATTGTTGTGAATATTTGAAATAATTGGTTTCCTAACCCACCCATTATATTGCATGTAATCATTTCTTATTTTGTTATTAATATTTTATAGATATGTATAATTTAAAATTGATTTATATTTATAAATATAAATCAAAAAACAATAAGTAATAAAATGATTGTCAAGTGTCCTAACTGTAACTCTGATATTATCATTGAAGAGAAAGATATTCATTGTGGTATATTTGTACATGCTGTAATGAAAAAAAGTGGAAAACAAGTAAATCCACATTCGTCACAATCTTTATTGAATAAGTTGATAAAGAATAAATCAATCTATGGGTGTGGTAAAGTATTCACAATTAATAAATGTTAAAATATCTTTAATGTATATTATTATAAAAATTTAATACTTATAATAATATAACTTATAATAATAGATAATAGTATGCCACGATCTAATATGTATAAAAATATTAATAAATCAAATAAATCAAATACTAAGATGTATAGTAATAACAACTATTCAACATCAAGTATGTCAACTCATTTACCAACACATAATTTAGATAAAAAAACAACATCAAATTCATCCAACCAAACAAATACAAATCCTAGTTTTGCACAAACATTGAAAGAAGGCTTTGGGTTTGGAATGGGTTCATCTGCTGGTCAAATAATGATGTATAATCTTTTAGGTTTTCCAAAAGTAAATGTTGAACATAAATATACCAATGATAATATTATGCCATGTAATACCACCAAAAATTGCAGTGAAATATTTTTGGAATTTGAAAAATGCAAAGGTGATTGGAATTGTAATCATGATAAATTTGACCAATTAAAAAATGAACATGAAAAATGTCAAGATAAACACCAATAAAAAATTGATATTACAAAATAAACATTATAAAATGTACAAATAAAAATGACTGAACTAGGATATCCTCAACAATTTGATAAAGATATAAGCAGTATTATTGCTGAATATTTAGTGGAAAAACCCATCAAATTTAAAGATTACATATTGAATAATATTGAAAGTCTCTATAACAATCATGTATTATATCTACATCAAATCTGTGCTAATGGAGAGAAAATATATATAGATTATTTGTATGACAATTACAAGGAATATATTGATTGGCCATCTTTATGTCAAAATCATAATGCTATCCATATTCTAAAAGAAAATAAAGACAAACTAAAAATAAATTTGGTAAGAAATAAACATCCAAACTCTGTGGAATTATTGCATGAATATTATTTGAATAATAAATATCTCTTGACGAATATGGATTGTTTTAATTTATGTGCATTTGCAAAGATGGAAACTATTACAATGTTGAAGAACAATCCTCATTTTGTAAACAGTTGGGTATATTTAAGCAAAAATCCAAATGTTCTTGATTTATTGTTATCAAATCCTGGTGCAATTAATTGGTTAAATTTTCTAACATTGCCTTCTAACCAAAGAATAACTGAATTTATTGATAAATATCATCATTTGATACCTAATGATACTATTTATATGTTATCTAGAAGAAATGATACACTGGATTTATTGGAGAGAAAGCCATATCTTATTCGATGGCCAATACTTTCATCAAATACACATCCTAAAGCCATTAATATTTTGGAGAATAATAAAAATAAAATAGTATGGAAGTATTTCAGTTCAAATACAAATCCAAGAGCAATTGAAATAATGGAAAATAATATAAGTAGAGTTGTATGGGAAAGTGTATTAGAAAATGTTGATCAAAATGAAAATATCATTGAATTTGTTGATAAATATCAAGATATCATAATAAAAGAAGTTGATATGATGTTAATATCAAGTTCATGTAACGCCATCAATATAATTGAAAATAATATTGATAAGGTGGATTGGATTGAACTGTGTTATAATACACATCCAAAAGCAATGGAAATATTGGAAAACAATCTTGATAAAGTAAGTTGGTCAGGTTTGAGCTTCAATAAGAAAGCATTAGATATAAAAAATAGATATCTACATAAATTGACATCTATAAGTAAAAAAGAATTGATGTTTGAAGTTGATCACAATAAATACAATCACTTGAAAAAAGCATATACAAAAATAATTTATAATATGTAAATAATGAAATTCTAATATAATAAACCACATATATATTTTTTAAACCATGATTTAAAAAATAACTGTTGATAATATAAAATATAAAAAATGCAATATATTAAACAAATTTATAATTATAAATTTGAAAATCTTAATATATCGGAATGTGGTTAAATATATTAAGTATTTTTTTCAATATCTTTTTTTTAATAATTAAAATATTATTTAAACATATATATTATTTTAATTATAACTTTTTATATTATGAGTATAAATAAAATAGCAAAACTGCTTATAAGTAAACATAAAATAAATGATTCTTTTTATATTGTATCAATGAATAAACTAAATCAAAAAATAAAAAATTGGAATAAATATTTTCCGAATATTCAACCGTATTATGCAATTAAATCTAATCCTGATATAAATATCATAAAATATATGATTAATAAAGGTTTTGGTTTTGATTGTGCTAGTAAAAATGAAATATCAACTATAATAAATGCTGGAAGTAATAAAATTATTTTTTCACATCCAGTTAAAAAAGTAAATGATTTATTATTCGCAAATAAATACAATATCAATAACACAACTTTTGATTCGCTATGTGAAATACACAAGATAAATAAATATGCACCAAATATGAATTGTTTAATTCGTTTAAAAATAGATAATAACAATGCTAAAGTAAAATTAGGACTAAAATATGGTGTGGAAGAAAATGAATATAAACAATTAATAGATGAATGTAAAAAGTTAAATATAAAATTAAATGGTGTATCATTTCATGTTGGAAGTGACAATCATGATCCGTATATATTTAAAAATGCATTAGACTATTCTAATAAAGTTATAGAATATGCAAAAATAAATAATTATAATATAGATATCATTGATATTGGAGGTGGATTTAATAAAAATAACTATATAGAAACATCAAAAGTTATAAATAAAGAAATAAAAAATAAAAAAAATAAAAATATTAAATATATAGCAGAACCAGGAAGATATTTTTCAGAAGAAATATTTACATTTTTTACTCCAATTGTTGGCATAAAAGAAAAAAATAATTATTACAATTATTGGGTAACTGATAGTTTGTATGGGTCTTTTAATTGTATTATGTATGATCATAGCAATCCATCATTCGAAGTAATTAGACATCCTATGTTAGATAACAATTATTCTGATAAAATATATAAAAGTACTATTTATGGATTAACATGTGATAGCCTTGATGTCATAAAATCTAATACTGAATTACCAAAGTTAAGATTAAATGATTTTTTAATGGTTAAGAATTTTGGAGCTTATACATTATCTGGATCTTGTGATTTTAATGGTTTTCCTTTATCTAAACCTTTAATTTTTTATATTTAATTAGATAAATATTATATATCAAGTATTTGGATATTATGCATGTAATATACAAATGTAAATGTGAACGTAAATATTGTTGGATTGACAATGATGGTAGAAGTGAAGATGGTAAACCATGTAAACAAAATCTGAACCAGAACTTGGAATATTATATAGGTGATCAACGTGATTGTTGTTATTAAATATTATTTACACCACATCATTCCCCAATCTTGTTTCACAATAGTTCTGGATAATTTATCTTTTGCTGTATTTATATCATAATATTGACTGTCGTCTGGTTTGTACGTATATTCATCTTCAAATTGGATATAGAATTTGTGATACCCTAATTGATATAAATAGTCCATGCAATTTAAAGTTATATCATTTGTTTCAGATGCCCATTCAAAACATAACGAATTTACTTTTCTTGTCAGAGATGTAATACAATCAAATTCACCACCTTCTACATCTATTTTTATCAAATCAGGCACACCATGTATATCAATAAGTTTATCAATGGTTATTGTTTGACAACGTATTTCAATAAATTGAGTGTTATAAAATCTTGATTTTTCATCTGTTAACCATTCTTTATTTGTTGTTGATAAAGTAGGAGTATCAGCTTGATAAAATGTAACATAATTCTCAATATTAGACACAGCATAATTCAAAGTGATAATTTTATTATTATGTTCACAATTTTTAAATAATTCATTGTATGTATATGGAGATGCCTCCACTGATATTATTTTATTACATTTGTCAATGTTTGCTAATGTCCATTTACCAATGTTGCTCCCAATATCAAAATATAACATTTTATTTGATTGGTTATGTATTTAAATATATAATATAAAAATTGATTTTATTTTACAATATTCAATAATTATTTAACCAATATCAAAAATGTCAAGAGATCATGTATATGAAAAAGCCAATTTGGTGAATAATGAAGAATATTATTACTGTATCAAATGCAAAAATCATAAAGTGTGCAATAATCTATTACCTGATAGATGGTACGAAGTAAGGGGAAAATATGTATGTATACCATGTGAACAGAAATTCAGTAAAATGTTAAATCGTAGTAATAATGGAAATGGAGAATTGACATTTGTCGATAATATTCAGTGTTTACAATGCAATAGAAACGGTGAAGGTGTTGGTTATCCTGATTGTGATTTGACAAAACCAAATAATCAACATTATCTGTGTCTTCATTGTTTTGATAATAATTGGTATTCTTTCAAAAAAATACCAGACCCCATATTCCCTTATAATGATGATATTAAAGAAGAATATTCAGATAATCCAAAAGATTGTAAATGGAATGATTATCCTTTGATAAATGTATATGAAAAACAATTACAATTGAATGAAAAAATGAGCAATGAAATATTCAATAAATATGTACATTTGAGAACTTGTCCAAAATGTAAAAAACAATAAAATATAAATTATATATATCAATTATTGTAAAAATTATAAATGTTATAAAAATAATAAAATGTGAAATGTGTTTTTATATTTATAAATATAAAAACATTAATTGTAATCAGAAATATGAAAATAGTGAAATATGTATCTGTATTTGCAATACTCATTATAATGATAATAATCTCAATGTATCATTATAGTAATCATTATATATCAGGTTATAAAACAATCGATGTAGATACAGCTGAAGATTTTTTGGAAACAGGTGATTTGGTCTTATTTAAATGGAACATTGAATATTTATTAGATGTTAAAATACAAATAAAAACACCATTTTCACATTGTGCAATGATAATTGAAATAGACGGAGAAAAATATATAATGGAAAAAATGGATTTGAAAGATTATGAAGCATTTGGCAATATTGATCATCAACAATTGATAAAATTCAAAGACAGAGTGAATAAATACAATGGTAAAGTATATTGTATCAAAAGAAAAAATAAAATGACACAAAAAGAAAAAAGCAAATTATATAATAAATTTAACGAATATATGAATATTCAATTCAGGGACAATTATGTAAATCATATTGTCTGGAATTGCATGTTTAAACGTAATACAAATAATGCTATTGATCTCAACAATATGTATTGTGCTGAATATTTATCTTATTTACTTTCTGATATTGGTTCAATAATTAACCCACATAAAAAACATTCATGTATGACACCATATGATATATATAATTTCCATATATTTGATAAATCACAATATTATCGAATAAAATAAAAAAATTCTTCTGTCAAACTGAATATTTAACTATATTTACATTATAAAAGCAACTTGTTGAAAATAATCAATCCCTCAATTTGATGTAACTTATCTCTTTATATTGTGGTGGTGCAAATACAATATTCCTGGATACATCTTGTTTGTTTTTGTATAAATAAGCAGAGAATGCATTCTTGTTTACTGTAACAACAAACACATTATCCCAACTTCCTGCAACTCGCAATATTTCAGGAATGACTTCTTCAATATGAGGGATATATTCAAGGACACAACTGATAAAAATCACAGACGAATTATCTGGTTTTTGTTTTAAATGATACAATATATCTTGTTTCTTTCCATTCATGCATTTTGGACATCCTGTTAAATCAACACACTCATCGCCACAACCATATATTTTCATAAAAGTATTGTAGATTTTTGATCCAGTACCATTGTACGGATCACCATAAACTATCAATGGTTTATTTAATTGTTTAGATTTGTTCACTGCCATATTATAATACTCTATTCTATCTGTTTGTCGTTTATATCCATGTAAAATTTCGTAAATCAATAGAAATATACATAAAATAAAAAAATAAGACAAATATTTATTCATTTGCAACATCGAATGGAATAATTTATATTTATGATATATAAATATTATATAAAGAATGAAAAATAATCACAAAATCATGGATTATCTTGAGAAACACAAAGATGAAATGGACAAAACAAGTATAATAATGATATGTCAACTTGTTATATTCACCAATTTTAATTATGAACATTTGAAAAAATTATTGAAAGGAGCCTATTTTATAATACATGATGATGGTGAATTTTATAATAAATGGAAACGTTTCAAAAATAATAACAAATATTATTTTGAACATTCTTCTTCTCATCAATCATGCAAAAAACAATACAGAATTGGCAAAAATAAAATATGTAATATAAATGGTCAAATCAACCACAATTATGATTGTATTATTGGAACTGTTTGTTGTAAATCTGATATATCAAATCACGAAGATTGTAATACATGGTTTCAGTTTGAAAAAACACGCATCAATAACATATCAAATACATTAAAGCATTCTGTGGATTATTTACATTATTTAATTAGTAACAAAAACATTGGTCCATTTGGAAGATCACATCATACACAAGATAATCCTGTACATTTGAAGTTAAAATAAATTTAATATTATATTTGGTTATATTAAATAAATAGAATAAATTTAATAAATTGAATAACAGAAATGTCAGATTATAAAGAATTACATTTATTAATTCCAATAGTTGTTGCATTGATTTTAAATTATCTTATCAGTCTAAAAAAATGGGAAGATAGCAAAAATAGTTTGTTACCTTCAGCTCCTTTTATTGGATTTATTTGGATCATCATATTGGTTTGTTTAGGAAATGCTCATTATATATTGAATAAGAAGAGTGGTATATCTTTTGCTTCCATGTATCTCATATTTGTGATTATTTATTGTTTATCTTATCCTGTTCTTACTCAATTAAATAGAAGTAAAGGTGCAATTTACAATATTATCGCAATGATATTAGCATCTGTGTTATTATTGGTTGTGTATGAAGAATCGTCAGATGCTTTATTATATACAATACCATTGTTTGTTTGGATATCATTTATTAATTATTCAGATGCAGTTGTTTGTTCTGGTGCATTAACTAGCAAATCAAAAACTGCATCCAAACCAAAAAGGAAAAGTAGAAAAAATGATTTTGGTAGACAATTGATTGTACTTTAAACATAATTATCAATAACTAGATAAGATTTTAAAATGTCTTCTCAAAATACACTTTTATCTAATACTAAACACCCAAAATACGAAAACATGGTTCAATTTCAAAATATGAATAGAAATTTGCTCTGTAAAAAAATGAACCTATATACATGTGATAACAGTTGTCCCAGATCACATTCAATCGAAGAATTACCTATTGTCAGTTGTATCGATGGACAAAATTGTTCCAATCACAAATATAAAACATGTCCATTTGTTCATCCATACGATGATAAAATTACCAAAGAAGAATATTATAAAAGAATGTATGAATTCATTGCTCCATATGAAACCGACAGAAAAACAGTTTGCAGATATGTAGATATTGGTTGTAGAATTGCAAAATGTAGAAAAGCACATACAGCTGAACAACTTGACATTTCAATTTGTGATTGTTATCGCAAAAATTGTCCTTTTTATCATGAACAAAGAGATGAAAATATTACCAAAGAAGAATATTTCAATAGACTGAAATCATGGGTGCAAACACCAAACAAATTAAACAAAAATATGCTTTGTAGATATGTGAATATTGGTTGTAGAAGAAATGATTGTCCTTACGCACATGATATAAGAGAATTAATTGTTCATAATTGCATTTTCACAGACTGCAAAAAAAATTGTGTGTTTATACACAGAAATGAAACTATTGATAAATATGAATATTATGAAAGAGTATATCACTATACACAGCCATTGAAACCCAGAACTGTCTTGTGTGATAATAAATATTGCAGAGATATAAAATGCAAATATGCACATTCAATCCACGAATTTAAAGTATCAGACTGTATAAGAGAAAAAAGATGCAAAAAACACTGTTGTCCTTTCAAACATCCAGAAGATGATCTTGACAAACAAGTTTATTTCAAAAGAATGCAATATTCTTTATTTCCCAATTGATATTCACATAAAATAAAAACTAATATTCTATTCGTGTATTGTATCATTTATTTAATTATTTAAAGGTTATGTATTATATAATATTCAAATATTATATAATATAAAATGTCCAATAACGTTAACGTTGATCAATTCAATAGTGGTTTTTTTACCATGTCTGGTGCTTTGGTAGCTTTATCAGTATTTTATCCAATGTATCATGCTGGTCAAGTATTGTGTCATAAAATGTTCAGAACTAAACAATCATCCAATTATTGCGATTGTAAAGATAGATCTGTCACATTATAATTATAATTATATTGTTAATTAACGTTTGAAGAAATCAAATGCTGATGATATTCCAGATGCAGAAGCAGCAAATTCATAAGTACGAGTGACCCAAACCCAACCCCAAGCCAATAATGTTAGTATTATTCCAAAGACCATCATTCCATAACCTGTTGATTTTTTATTATCTTTTGATGGCATAACATCACTTTTATTTTCACCATATGAAATGGGAATTATTGAATTTAATAAATATTCATTTGTTGTTGAAAATGTAGCATTGTTCACGTTACCATTTTCATCTTTGTAATTTATAGTATATTCACAAAGATTTGAGTTATTAGAAGTGGAAGAACTATTTGAACAATTTTTACTTATAACTGTTGCATTTGCTGTGTATGAACGTTTTGATACAGATATATTATGATTTACTCCCATAACAACGAGTGCTATTCCAATTAATGTTGCAATAATTGCACTTATAATTGCAATAAATCTACCATACGATGCTGATCCTTTATATATTGCAGAAGCTACTCCCATTTTATAATAAATAAGATATTTTATTTAAAAACAAAATGAAATTTCATTTTGTTTTTTTATATTTTTTTTATTTTGTTTTTTATTTTTATTTTTGTTTTTTTTTATTTTGTTTTATCAGTACCATTTCCATATTCTTTTTATACGTCTGACAATCTTTTTGCAAATTGACGATTATTTAATAGAGTATTCATTGTGAATATTATATGAATACTTTTTCCATTTGTATTGTCTTTATCTAATTCATCTGTAATACAATTGATTGCCATAAATGTTTTTCCAAATTGTGTGCTGAGAACACATAACAATAATTTATGCAATTCTACAGTATCAATATTAGCTGACATTTTATTGTAGTGTTTTAGTGTATAAATAGTGTTGTTATATGAATTAAAATACAAAATATTAAATTCTTATACTATATTTACAATTATTTCATCATGTTACATATTGATTTTGTTGTTATTTTATTTCCATAGTTAATTATATCATTTGCCAATAAATGTGGTTCAGGGATATCATCTGGTTTATATACGCTACAAAATGTACCATTATAAAAAGTAACAATGTAAGGATATCCCATGATACGATATGGTGCATTTGGTAAACTGTTAATTGCACTGTTAGTACCTTTATTAACTTGATATATATAAAAATGCATAGGGACAAGAGTGTTCATTGTATTTATATTATTATGAATTTCATTAAAAACATTAATTTCTTGTAAACAACAAGGTGTACTATAAAACATGACAAATGTTATTCCTTCATATTTAATGGGATCAACAGTTCTATCATTTATTGATTTATTCACATCACTTGACAAATTACCTGAACTTGTAAAATTGGTAAAATAAAGTTGTGGAACTTTAGACATTTATATTAATTATTATAATAATATTTTTATATTTTATTTTAATAAAATATTTTAATAAAATATAAATATTGTATAAATAATACATTAAATATGTCTAATACTGATAATATTGAAACTTTAACAAAATGTTTAAATTTATTGAAAAGTTTGTATTATCATCCATTCTTTTATAAAATAACATCTGTAACACCTAAAGATCTATACAGTTTATTTTTTACTGAAACTGGACAGGCTGGTGTTTCTGTTCCATTTGGATCCAATAAATATTATAAAGATCATGAAACATTTTTTCTTATTCTTCCTTTCATATACATTGATGTAACTATGTTGTATAAATTTTTAAACGATAAGACATTTTCAGCTTTTAATACTCAAATTGAAGATAATATATATAAAATAGAAAATGTAAAACTGACTGATATAATCAACGAAGATAGTTCAAAAATATACAATACAAAGAATGATGGAAAAGAAGGGATTGTTAACATTTATATAAACAATAACCAATCTATTGATAATAAGGATGAAATTATTGAATATTATAAAAATTCAAAATTTCTAACAATAAAAAATTTTATCAATTATTCACAAATATTATTAAATATAGGCACTGAAGGTACTTCAACTATTATTAATGCATTAAAAATATTAAATAATGTTATTTTTTATAATTTGGATACAATTACCAAAATAATAGATATACACAATGATATGATTGTATCACACAGTGATATGTCTAATCAAATTAATAAAATAGATAATATTATTTCATTATATTCAAGTGATACAATACTTACCTACTTAAAACTTAGAAGCGATGACACGCCTAATTACAACAAAAGATTTAATATAGACGTTTATGAAAAAAATAATGTACCTAAACTATTAAAATTAGATTATAATAATGATAATGTAAAATATTATAACAATGATGGTTCAATTGCATTAAAAATTGAAGATAAATCTAAAATACCATCATTAACAAATATATTTCAAGATGATATTGTAATGGAAAAAGATAAATATAATAACACATATATTTTAGGTCCATTTACACAAGTATATGGTTATAATTATACAAATAAAAATATTGCTGATAACATGAAAGATATAATAAATTCTCTTATTAATAAAAAACCAGTATTTATTATTGGTTATGGTGCAAGTGGTGCTGGTAAAACTTCATCTCTTGTATATTTGAATAAACCTGGTTTAACATTTGATCAAAAAAATGGTATATTAATACATATATGCAATATTATGTCAACACATGGTTACAATAAAATACATTTAAAATGCAGAGAATTTTATGTAAAAGATGATAAAAAAAATATTACATATAGACCTGAAAATAAAACAGATTATTTAGAATTTAACTATGATAATGGTATATTTAAATTATCTACTTTTACAGATATTGATACACAAGAATATAAATTTGATAATACTTACAAAGATAAAAATGGGGATAATACTATATTTAATAATAATACAACATTGGGTGAATTTATTATACATTTAATTGATAATGATAGATATGTTGCAGCTACAACTAACAATAAAAATAGTTCCAGAAGTCATAGTTTAGTATTTGTTAAATTACTCAAAGACGATGGAGAAAATACAACATTAATAGTAGGTGATTTTGCAGGGGTTGAAAATCTTTTCAATTGTGATTCAACAGCAGTTCAAGAAGATTTCTTTAATGTAGAAAGAGATAATCCAAATAATGACAAAGATAAATCAGAAATAGCTGTTTTAAAACAAAAATATGATGAAAAAACATGTGATGAAAAACTTGGTAAAAAAAAGGGTAAAAAACAACCAGCAACAAAAACAAATTACCCCCAGGAACCTGTTAAAGAATGCAGAGAAATACAAGAAAAAATAGATATGATAGGTGAAAAACAATATTATTTAAGATATCCTATCAAGGAATTATATGATAAATATAATGATGAATTTAAGTTTATGTTGAAAACTGCTTTTACTCACATAAAGAATGATCTATTAGTAGATTCTAATTTGATTGGTAATAATAAGATATATTATGATAAACAAATAAATGATGTTATAGAAAAATGTAATCAAAAAGGCAATCAAATTGTTTTTGATACTGTTGATAATAAAGATATTGTTCATAAAGATATTGTTCATAAAGATATTGTTCATAAAGATATAATTGTAGATAATTATGAACAATATATAAGTAATTTAAAATTATATATTATTGATTATCTGAAGAAAAATATTGATAAAATTGTTAAAGATATTGAAGATATTAAAAATTATAAAAATATTATAAAGAAAATATTCAATGTTTGTAACATAAGTTCTAATAATATTATAAATTCATCATATATAAATTCTCAATTTACAGACAATGATGATAGAATATTATTTATGGGAATATCAGGAATAAGGTACGGTGATGATGTTTATGAAATATACGATAAAATAATAAAAGCAAAAGAAGGTATTAAAGGAAATCATGGATTTATAAATAATATATACGAGAACTGGGTAAAATTGTTAAATATGAAACAACCTGACACCCAGTCTATATCATTAAAACAATATTATAATAATGTTATTATGATCCCGTTAATTAAAGAAATATTAAATGAACAAGAAAAAACATTAAAAGACAATGATACAACTAATAAAAAACTTACATATGGTAAAGGAATATGTGAAATTAGAAGAAAGGAAGGTGTATTTATTAATAGTACATTAAAAGATATAAGAGATATTATCAATTATATTATTATAGAAAAAAATAAATATAAAATGACTATATCACCTCCTTTTGTTGATGAATGTTTGAATTTCTATTGCAATAAAGATAATTGTTTTAAATTGGATAGAAAAGAAATATACAAACAATACACCAGCAATTTGAATAATAGTACCATAGATATTGACGTATTACAAAATAAACCTTTTCAAAGTTTAATATTCAATGTTATCACTGAAGAAATTGGTCATGATATTATAAAACTAATTATATCCATATTCTGTGTTTTTAACATGTCAAAAAAAGCAAATAATCCTCCACCTATACCATATATTGATATAAACGGAATTAAATATGATTATAACAACCAAGATTATGAGAATTTATTAAATAAACTAAAAATATTCACAGATATATCTAATGATAAAAATATATTAAATAAATTTAACAATCAGGAAAATGATGGAACTATGAAAATAAGTAAAATATTGGAAGATTATGTTTTTAAAAACATGAAAAAAATATCAGAGGATCCCAATATAAATAAAGACAATTTGAATAATTATTCAGAATATATGAATTCTATACAAAATTTCATTACTTTTATGGATAATTATAATTCATCTTCTGCTATTGGTACATTAGAATTTGTTGATGCTTTATCTAAATATAATACTATTAGAAATATGTGCGAGTACAAAAATTTGAATGATACAAATAAGAAAACTTTTAAAGCCGGAAATAAAGTTGTAAAATTGTAGAATATTATATTATTCCATTTATTATTCGTTGTTCATTTTCCTATTTAATAATTTACTCTTTATTTCGTCAACTATATTTTGATTATTCAAAATTTCATCTATATTTTCTCTGCTTGTGTTTGTGTCAAATTTTATTTTTGGTAATATGAACTGTTTAGATAAATCTATTGATGTTGATAACGGTTGAGTAGCATTCACTTTTTCATCTGTTTGTTGTTTTTCATCTGTTTGTACTGTTTGTTGTGTTTCTTCTGTTTGTTGTTTTTCATCTGTTTGTTGTTTTTCATCTGTTTGTTGTTTTTCATCTGTTTGTTGTTTTTCATCTGTTTGTACTGTTTGTTGTGTTTCTTCTGTTTGTTGTTTTTCATCTGTTTGTACTGTTTGTTGTGTTTCTTCTGTTTGTTGTGTTTCTTCTGTTTGTTGTTTTTCATCTGTTTGTACTGTTTGTTGTGTTTCTTCTGTTTGTTGTTTTTCATCTGTTTGTACTGTTTGTTGTATTTCTTCTGTTTGTTGTGTTTCTGCTGTTTCTTCTGTTTGTTGTGTTTCTGCTGTTTCTTCTGTTGCTGGTTGTGTTTCTGCTGTTTCTTCTGTTGCTGGTTGTGTTTCTGCTGTTTCTAGTGCTTTTTCATCTTTTATATGTTGTGGTTCAGGTAATGCTAATACAGATGGTTGTTGTGGTTCTACTGGTGATTGTTTCTGTTGTTGTGTTTGAGTTTTCAACCTTTGTATAATATTATTAATTCTTTCTTTATCTGTATCAGATAACTTATTCTCACTATTACTATTATATGCATCTAATAATTTTATATATTCATCTTTCTCTTCTTGCGTTAATTTATTAAATAATATATTGTTTGTTTCAAGAATAAGATCTGATATTGGTATAATTATACCATCTTTTGTTTTTGTTGATTGTTGTATATTTTTTATTTTTTGTTTCTCTCCTTCTGTTAATTTTAAATTTATATATTTTTGCACATTTTCCATAAATTTTTTCTTCTTGTTTAATTCAGGAGTTTCGTTTAGAGTTTTTAGAGCTTCATCTCTTTTTAGTTCAACTTTCTTTTTTAATGTTATAATATAATCAAGTTGTTCTTTTGGTTTATTTTTATTTTCTATGTCTGTTGCTTGTTCTTTTGTAATTACTCCTTCCGTTACTTTTTTGTTTAATTCTTTTAATAATTCAGTTGTTTGTTCTTCCTTTGTTTTATCTTCTTTTGCTTTCTCTTCTTTTGCTTTCTCTTCTTTTGCTTTCTCTTCTATTGCTTTCTCTTCTATTGCTTTCTCTTCTTTTGCTTGTTCTTCTTTTGACTTATCTTCTATGTCTTTTGCTTGTTCTTTTGTAATCGCTACTTCCTTTAATTCTTTTAATAATTCCTTTGCTTGTTCTTCTTTTGATTTATCTTCTCTATATTCTAATGCAAGTGCAGGTTTTTTACTTTGTTTTTGACTTTCAGTTTCTAATTGTTCAATTTCTTTTTGTGTTTGTTTTTTAAAATATTTTGAAAATTCAGGTGGTATTTTAACATTTTTAGATATATAATCAAAATAATTTAATAATATTTTCATATCTTTGTCAGTTTTCATCAAAGTTTCATAAAGAACCTTTTGACTTTCATCTGTTAATGCCAATGGTTTAGATACTAATTTTTCAATTGACTGTTTTATACTTTTCATTTCTTTTTTATTTTCATCTATATACAAATTGGATTGTTTTATCCATTCTTGTAATTTTAAAAAATACTTTGCAATTTCTAATAATTTTAGTTTTGTCATTTCGTCCATTTTTAATACATCAGGAGATACCTTACTTGTAGACATTAATTCTCTTCTTGCTGTATTCACAGATTTTTCAATATTATCAACATCGGAACTTATTTGACCAAGTTTATTAGTAATATCAGTATGTGTTTTATGATTAATATCATGATCACTTGATAATTTTTCAACACTTTTTGATAAAGATGAAATGGTATTAGTAACTTCATTTAATTTATCTGATAAATTCTGATTAAACGTTTGTTGTAACATTTTAATATTTTCTTCAGATAAAGTAGAAGGTATATTTACTATTGGTTGTACGGTTGAACGTTCCTTTAACAAATTAGATAAATCCTTCTGTAGTTTCTCATTATTTATTTTAATATCAGAAAGGATTTTATTGATATTGTTATTTGTTGCTGTGTTTGATTTGTTCAATACATTATTAAATTGTTCTGCATAGTTATGAAATAGGTCATTTATTTGTTTTAAATATTTATCATGAATAGTAAGGTCTTCTTTTATTGTTAAATTATTTATAAGTGTAGTAATATTATTTGTGAATATATCCCATTTTTCATACATATCACTAAACTGTTTATTAAATTGAATATTTTCAAATATTTTCATCAATTTATCATTTAATTTTTCTGTATTATCTTTTTGTGTGTTTTGAATAAGATCACTCAACCTTTTTTCAAATTGTTCCAAATATTCTTTATCGATACATTCACATTTTTTCTTATCTTTATTTACATTCATCATATTCATAGGTTTGTTATTTGGTTTGTATGTTGAATTCCACTTTTTGAATTCTCGAAAAAATAATTCACTCAAGGTTTTTGCATTTTCATTTATTTGATCGATATAATTCGCAACTTCAATTGGATCACTACATTTATAATCTATGATATTTTTTAATATATAATCATGTGTGTGAACTATATCCTTGATATTATTATCAAAATAACAATTATATATATGAATAAGAAAGTTCTCTGTATAATTATCTACGAATATATCAGTTAAATATACATAGATATACATTTGACAATATAAATACAATGATGCAAGTTTTGGTTTGTTCTTAAAACAGTTCATATATATTTCATTTTCTATTTTATTAGAACAATCTTGTATATCTAGATCTAACAGATCCGGATATTCTTCTTTATATTTATTTATATTGGTAAAGAGTATTTTGTTCCATTTATATCTCATAAATTCTCTGATATTGTCATCATCTGTCAATTTATATGTATCCATTATTCAAGTATGTTTAAGAATTTTATAATATATTATATATTATTTATAATTAAATAAATAATATTTGCAAAAATAATAAATAAAAAATGATTTATATGTTACACATAATACAATGAAATAACATTATTATATAATTAAAATGATCTTTCAAAAAACTATAACAGTATCTTTAAACATAAATCCTAAATATTTGCATAGAGATTTAATATTGTTGCATATCAATGATTATTTGAACAAGAATGTCTTGAATAATTGTTTTCACAATATGGGTAAAATATTAAAAATAAATAAAATAGTATCAGTTGGATTGGGTAAAATACACATCGATACTGGGTTTGCACAAACACCCGTTACATTTATTGCAGATATATTTATGCCAAAAACAGATGAAATAATAAAAGGAACAATAGAGAAATATGATACAAATGGAGGTGTTTATGTTAACTATAATAATACGATATCAATATTTTGTTTAACAAACAATATCAATTCAATACTAAATCAAAAGAAAAATGATAACGATACAGATAAAAATTTATCTATTGGAATGGGTGTAAATGTCAAAATAACTAAAGTTAATATTAATGATCAAAGTATGATTGTAATAGGTAAAATTATATAAAAAAATAAAATAAATAAATAATTTAAAGATATATATTATATATATACATTCGACGTGGCGCAGAGGTTAGCGCGTTTGGCTCATAACCAAAAGGTCCCTTGATCGAAACAAGGCGTCGAAATTTTATTTTATAATTTATAATAATTATAAAATAATATTGGACAGACTTGGACATCCGAAATGAATATAATTATATTTTAAATCTTTTTTTGTAATCTGCAATACTTTTTCTAAATGTATCTTTATTCCAAAGTATCCATCTTGACAAAGCACCTGGTGTTTTAGGTGAATTCCAATTTTCTCTTGATTTATGTCTAGATATATATCTTTTTTTTCTTTCTTTATCTAAATGTCTTTCTTTTCCAACTCCTCCGTAATTTTGCATACCTTTTGCACCAAAGTCAGTGTGTGTTCCATCTGAAAAATGAGCTCTGTATTTTTTCTCTGGTTTAGGTGATTTGACAATTTTTACAAGTTTCAATTTGTCATTCTTTTTTGATTTATTTGACTTGTTATATTTTGGTGATCGTTTCGATGACAGTTTTTTAGATTTCTTTGAAATATATTTTCTTGATTTTTTAACTGGCATATTTTATTATAATAAATAATAAAATATTTTTCAAAGTTTTTATCACTTTATAAACTTTGATAATTAATCTATTTTCTGTTCTTTCTTTCTTTCTTCTTCGATTTTCTTTCTTTCTCTTGCTTCTTTTATTTGTGTTGATGTTAAACGTTGTTTACTCATCAGTGAGAGAATACTCTGCAATAATTCATTACCATTTTTAAACTGTAAACCCATCTGTTCTTTAATGATTTTCTCCATTGCTTCTAATTGTTTTTTATCTTTACATATTTCTTGTCTGTATTTCATACATGATTGGATATGATTTGATGATCTTTCGTGTGTAAGATACTGAGTTAGTTTTGGTGAAACGTGATCACATAATTCACAATAGTATACTTTTTTTTCTTCTGTTGTAGTAGTCATTTGGTTATTTAATTATATATATTAATTATCTTTATAATCGTTATATATTTTTGAATAAGTTATATTTTATTTGTTATTTTACTTCCTAATGACATTCCAAGAGTTGATGCAAATGTCTGTTCTGGTGTCAAATATGTTTGATATGGTCTATTACCATAATTATAATCTCTATAATTAGTTGTGACTATAGAAGATGTTTTAATTGGTGATACAAATCCCAATAATATCAATAATAATATAATCATAATAAATCCACCAATACCAGCAAATATAAATCCTGTCAATTTATTACTGTCACTTTCTAATATGATTTGTGAAGAATTTCTACTATTATATCTTATTGATATCATTTCACCTGTTGAATAAATAACATTGGATGTACTTACTATTTGTGTTCTATTTGTTTGTAATTCTTTTACAAAATATTCTAATTTCAAATTACAAGAATATGAATATCCACTTTTTGTTCTAAAATTACCACATTGTGATTCTAAAACTTTTGCAGATGCTTGTGTATCATATGCATTATATTGTCTAATTGTACTAATTCCAATAATTAAAAATAATAAACCAAAAATGAGTAACAATACATGTGCGAATATACTTGTTTTACCTTCATTATTATTTGATCCATTTGTTGTATTTGATGTTGTATTTGATACTGGTGTACTCATCTTATTGTGTTTTTAGAATATAAATATTATTTATACTTTTTTATTTTTAATAATATATTTAAAGATAGAGTATACATTAACAATTAACCACTAACAAGGTTAAATTAAAATGTCAATTGTTGATGAATATATCGAATTAGATAAAAAATATAAAAAACAACATGGAAATGAAACAGTGATATTGATGGAAGTTGGTGATTTCTTTGAATTATACGGTGTACAAAATGAATATGAAAATGTTGGTGCTAATCTTCAAGATATATCTGATATATTGAATATCAGAGTTACATCTAAAAATAAATCTAAGAATGTTATTGATCGAAGTAATCCTTTAATGTCTGGTTTCCCCAGTTATATTGTTGAAAAACATATCCAAACATTAGTAGAAAATCAATATACAGTTGTTCTTGTTGAACAGTATGAAAATAAAAACTGCAAATACTATAAACAATTTGATAGAAAAGTATCAAGAGTTATTACTCCTAGCACATATCTTAATTATCATACTGACAACACAAACTATGCTAATTATTTGATGGTATGTTATTGGGAAATAATTAAACAAAATAACAAAGATTGTTTATCTCTTGGTTGCACTTTAATTGATATTACTACTGGTAAAACCTGTTATTATGAATGTATAGACAAAGATAACATCTCAACACTATCACTTGAAGAAGCATACAGAATATCACAAATGTACAATCCAACTGAAGTGGTACATATATCATTTGAACCATTTGATAAATCATACCAGAGAAAAATATTAGATTATTTACATAGTAACTCCAATTCAAAAATCATTGAGAAATGGAACATTGATAAATTGTATCGTAAAATAAGATATCAAGAAGAGTGCATTAAAAAATCATATTCTAAATATGTTTCGTATATATCACCGATAGATACAATAAACATGGAAATGAAACCATTAGCAATAGTTTCCTTTTGTTATATGTTACAATATGTGTATGAACATGATGAAACACTTATAAGCAATTTGTATTTACCAACAGAAATAGAAAAGAACAAACACATGTCAATTGAATACAATTCTATCCAACAACTTAATATCAAAAATAATAACAAAGGAGAGAAATGTTTATCAAAAATATTAAATAGATGTTTAACTACATTTGGTAAACGTCAGTATTGGGACTGGTTAATAAATCCTATAATCAACATTGATGATATGAATACCAGATATAATAATATTGAATTTTATTTGAAAGATGATTTATACTCAAATATTCGCAAATATCTGAAAATGTTATGTGATATACAAAAATATTTACGTAGAATATCCATTGATAAAATAGTACCTAGTGAATGGAATACGTTAATGCTTTCATTCAATAATATTGTACAATTGTTGCAAATTATTTATAAACACAATCATTTTGATGATAAAAATATTGGTGAATGTCTTGAGAAAACCAAGACAATTGTAGAATATATTAAAAGTGTACTTAATTTAGATGAATGTGTGAAATATAATAATCTATTTGAAGTGAAAAGCAATATATTTAACTTTGGTATCAATCCAAATATTGATAATATTCAAACAAATATAAACACCAACTTTGAATTTATATCAAAAATAACAGAATTTATTGATAACGTAGTTGGTGAAAAAGATATATGTAAATTGGAAAATAACGATAAACAAGGATATTATTTAACCATTACCAAAAAACGTTGGGAATTATTCACAGACAGATTGAAAATATATAAAAAGAAAAAAGAAAACAGTGATGTTTCATTAGATCTTACTGTTTATGAATATAAAAAAGAAAATAATGAAACTGTTGTAAAAAAGTCAAAAAAACCATCAACGCAAGTAAAAATCCATGAAGATGTTGATTTCGATTTTGATAATGTAACTGTAAAACCAATAAGTGCTTCCAGTACTAGTTATAAAATATTATCACCTAAAATAGAAGAAATATCTAATATGATTATCAGTGATCAAAGTAAAATACAAAAGGAAGTATCAACTGAATATTTTAAATTCCTTCAGAATTTTTATAATAAATATGAAAATAGTTATACTGATATTATCAGATCGGTTAGTGAAATTGATATTTATTGTACTAATGCAATGAATGCTGATGAATATTCCTATAATAAGCCTACACCAATGAACAATGACTATTCATATCTTATCGCAAAAGATATGAGACACCCGATTGTTGAACACATACAAACACAAAATAGATATATAGAGAATAATATCACACTCGGTATTACTGATAAACAAACCAATGAAACTAATAATAACGGTATGTTATTATATGGTGTGAACTCAAGTGGTAAATCCACAATGATGAAAAGTGTTGGATTGAATGTGATTATGGCACAAGCAGGTATGTATGTTCCTTGTTCCAGTTTTGTGTTTAGTCCATACAAACATTTATTTACAAGGATTAGTGGAAGTGATAATATATACAAAGGTATGAGTTCTTTCACTGTAGAAATGACTGAATTGAAAAATATTCTTGATCGTTGCAATAAAAACAGTCTTATATTAGGTGATGAATTGTGTAGTGGCACAGAATCAGTAAGTGCTCTTGCTATTGTTGCCAGTGGCATTCTTGATATCATTTCTAAAAATGCAAATTTTATATTTGCAACACATCTTCATGAACTTTGTGATCTTGATGTTATCAAAGATATTCATTTGCAAGTATATCATATTCATGTTTCTACTGATAACAATGGAAATATCATATTTGATAGAAAATTAACAGCTGGAAAAGGTAGTTCTATTTATGGATTGGAAATATGCAAATATCTAAAATTACCAGATGAATTTTTAAAGAATGCTGAAAAAATAAGAAAACAATTAATGGACGTTTCAACTAATTTAATTGAAACTAAATCATCTAAATACAATTCAAATATCATCGTTTCTAGTTGTGGTATTTGTGGTTTAGTTCCAAATGGTGGAATACCTCTAGATACACACCATATTGTATATCAACAATATGAAAATGATAAAGGTTATATTAAAATTAATAATACACATCATCACAAAAATCAAGAACATAATCTAATCCCTCTTTGTAAATCTTGTCATGATAAGGAACATAATGGTACTATCTCAATTAAAGGTTATATAGAAACAACTAATGGTAGAAAATTATTATACGATATTAATGATCAAAATAATAAAAATGTAGAAAATAAGGAAACTGTAAAAACCACTAATCAACCAGATTATGATATATTGAAAAAATTAATTACATATGAAAACAACCAATGGAAACAGAGAAAAACACCTAGAGGTAAATGGACAATTGTTGATGAAACTGATATAATTGATTATTTAAAAAATAATAATATAAATTGCAATATTGATGAATTGACAAGTCGATTATTTATTAAAAATCAAAAATAATATGAATTAAAAAATGATTTTATAAATATATAGCATCATATTTTTATAGTTATATAAAAATGGATAATGCAAATATACTTGAAGATTACGATGATGATATTAAAATAAATCCACCACCAAATAGAAAAAGTAGATTAATATGCGAAGAAGATGATGATATAATCATAAAACCGTCACCAAATAGAAAAAGTAGATTATTGTGTGAAGATAATACACAAGAAGTGGAAGAACCACAAGATGATAAAGAAATAATGAGCAAATTAATTGATATTTATAATAAAAACAAATACAGATATAGCAATATGAAAGATACAGGTAAAGATTATAACTCTATTTCGTTTCTTGTTAATAGACCATTAAGCCAAAGTCAATGTATTAAATTGGGTATTAATTTAGAGAAATACTTGCTTGATATTATTATGGATTATAATCCCAATTTGACAAATATCAAACCAGATAATAAAAATGGAAAAAAGGAGAAAGATCATTTGTTTATGGATAAAAATAACAAGATCATATATTATGCGGAAATCAAATCTAATTTAAATTTAGATACTGAAAAATCAAAAGAAACCGCTAATAAATGTTTAACAATATTGAAAGAATTACAAACCACTTATATCGATTGCACTGTTAATATGTTCTTGGTTGGTATTAGACATTATACAAAAGATCTTATTCCAAGAAATATTATGAATAAATATGATAATATTAAAATGCATGTTGTTGGTGTCAATGAATATTTATCAAATTTAAATTGCAATTTGCAATTCAATAATGATAATTATGTAAAGTTTATAAATATTGTTGTTGATAAATGTTTATAAATTTTTTATTGTTATTCACTTTGTTTTATTTTATAATTTATAAATTATAAAATAAGTTTATGTTGAAAATGTTTATTGTAATTGTTTAATAATTTTTAATAATTAAATGTTTGGTATTTATTTCATCACCAACACGATCATCATAAAGTTTAAATCTGTATTTCTTATCATATTCATCGACTATATAATCTTTGTATAATTCACTGATGAAATCCGTTTTACCAATAACCATTAAACATTTAATTTTTGTCTCTTTGAAACATTTGGCTAGTTTAATATGTTCATCTTTGTCAAATTTACAATAACCATAATCGGTAAATTCACTGTCATATGGTGGATCTAAAAACATAAAATTATTTTCATTATTGTAATGTTCAAATATATAATCAAAATTTTTATTGTGGATTTCTGTTCTCTTTAGTAATTCTTCATATTTTGGATTTAACAGTTCTTCATAATTGATAGTTTTATATTTACCATATGGAATATTAAATTTACCTTGTTTATTGTATCTCAACATTCCTCTAAAACATGTTTTTCTTTGATAATAAAAACGTTTTGCGTTATCCAATTTATCATTGATTACCATATTGTCTCGTACATTATAATATGTATCACTTTCGTTTGGTGTTTCTTTCATGAAATTGTATATATCTTGTGATTTACCATCTTTAACAGAATGATATAAATCAACCAACTCAGTATGAACATCATTAATCACTGCTTTTTCTGGAGATAAATAAAAGTATAAAGCACCACCACCAACAAATGGTTCAATATAAGTATCATATTTATAAGGTAAATGATGAATAAATTGACTTATTTCATCGCTTTTCCCACCACTCCATTTAACAATGGGTTTTAAACGAGTTTCAGTTTTGTTTATTTTGGATTTTGTTTTATTTACCGGTTGAATATTTGTGGTATTATTGTTAGTGTTTGAGTTATTATGATGATCGTGAATAAGAGCAATAATTTCAGTCTTTGTTTTATTACTATATTTTTTCACACCTAATTCTCTACACAATTCAATAAGTGCATTCTTGTTCATAGTTTCATAATTCATTTTAAATTCGATATTATGTTATTATTGTGTTTATATTAATTTATATTAATATATATTAGTTTATATTATATAAATCAATTTTTGTTTATAAAAATTGATTTATTTAAGATAAAAAACAACTATTAATAAAACAAATATAATATAACTATAAACACCCATTAAAATGTCTGCTAACAATATTAATAACAATAACCAATTTGTTGCTTTCCAAGATGTTAATGAAGAATATGCTTGGGTAAATTATGGACAGTTTAAACTATTAATGATGAAAAGAAATGGTTACGTAAATGTTACTAAAATGTGTGATGAAGGTGGTAAAAGTTTTAGATTTTGGAGACAAAATAAAAGATCAACTGAATTGATAAAATTGATTGATTTAAATGGGTATGATGGAATTCCATCGGACCCCTTAGTAACTATAATGAAAGGTGAAAATGATTTACGTGGAACATATGCTCATCCAGATTTAGTTTTAGATATTGCTTGTTGGTTATCTGGTGAATTTTATCTAAAAGCTTCTAAAATTGTGAGAGAATATTTTAATAAACAAGAAAGAGAAAAATTAGCGGAATTACATAGAATTGAAGTAAATAAACTTGAAGGTGAAAAGAGTAAATTAGAAACAAAATTTGATAGACTTGAAGAAGAATTTAAGAAAGCAGATGAAGAAAGAAAAAAAGCAGATGAAGAAAGAAAACGTTCAGAAATAAGATATATTGAAATGTGTAAAAAATATGATATACAATATGATAACATTTCTGGTCTTAAAGATAATATAGTTGGTCTTAAAGATAATATATCTGAATTAAATGAAACAAATATTAATCTTAAAGATAACATTTCTGAATTAAATGAAACAAATATCAATCTTAATAATAA
>Ga0214919_10001230_pt1 | contig 42571 bp, 49 predicted proteins | sample LL1503_MetaG_FD_177994 | JGI IMG/M metagenome (GOLD analysis project Ga0214919, IMG submission 177994) | Freshwater microbial communities from Lake Lanier, Atlanta, Georgia, United States - LL-1503 | ecosystem: Environmental > Aquatic > Freshwater > Lake | place: USA: Georgia | collected... | reverse complement strand
GCGAAAACGAAGGCATATCCTTTAGAAAAAACTCGGGCTCAAACGAAGGATGGTCCATTTTGAATTCGTTCCTTTGTGTACTCCAATTACTACGTTTACGAATACAATCAGGGTCGAATTTTATTATGGGTTTCTCATTATAAATATCTAAATCTTCGATTCCTTCATTTGACTTTTCTGATAATTTTGAAGGACTTCTACTTGATTCGCTATCGGATTTTGTACTTTCCGATTTTGATGAAACAGATGACATATAAAATAACCACAGATTTTTTTATAAAATAGTATATATATAATGACATCAAATCCTACTTTTCTAAAAGCACCATTCTTAGGAGGAATGAACTTGGGAGGAGGTATCCAAGGTATTTCTCCTAAGCAGACTATCACAAACTATAAAGGTTCCGACCAGGTTATGTCTAGAAAAACCGTTGTAAAATCCTGGAATACGGCTTATGCTACTGGAACTGTCAACAATAAAAACCGTATTACAACGCCTTTTCGTGCCGTAGAGAACTCAGGCGATTTTTTAGGACGCATTACATACAGCTCTGGTGGACCTAACCCAACCCGTGCTAGTCGCCCTGGATACAAATCCATAATTGGTAGTGTATTGAATAATGCCGATAATACAGGCATTCCGGCTTCGTCTACTAACACCCGATTTGTTGCTGATTCTTCGGATTACGTGAAATTCAAAAAAAATAGGGCTATCAACCAATTGTTTAATGACAAAACATTTGGCGGAGACCAAAGCCACGCTACATATGTCCCTAGAATGGCCGTTCATAGATATTAATCCAGTTTTTGTTCTCGTTTATATTTGATTTATAAAGGAACTTATCTTATAAGAACCATCCACGAACTCTTCAGCAGACCAATTTGTCGGTGATTTATCGTATGGAAACGCACAGGCCTCTATTTCCGTCGAGGTTTTCATGCGGGCCGCTTCTTGTTCGCGTTTAATTTTAGTCATAAAGAGAAATACAAGGACCATGAAAGCAAATGTGTATAGCATGATAATAAGAAGATGGCGGATGAATATGCTCTTCATGACAAACTAGAAAAGTCGTTCAATTTTTTTCCAATATAAATATATATGTATAAGTATTTAGCAGAGTTTCTTGGAACTTTATTCTTAGTTTATGTCATTATCGCTACAGCAAATCCTTTAGCCGCTGGTGCTGCGTTGGCTTTAGCTATATTGATGACGGCTAACATCTCTGGAGGTCATATTAATCCTGCTGTATCGATTGCTATGGCGGCTGCTGGTAAATTAGAGGTAAATGAGATTATCCCTTATGTTCTCGCTCAAGTGTTTGGCGCTTTAGTTGCCATCCAGATATTTATTAGATATAAGATATAAATAATATAAAATAAATTCGATATTTTATATTATATGATTTCTGTTATGAATAAAGCCGCGGGATTTTTCTCCCAATTTTTTTTCATTATTAATCAGTATATTTATTGTAAAAAAAGAGAATTGAATTTTACATTAGACACAAGCGAATGGACATTTTCATATAAAAATGGTTGGACGGATTATTTCAAATCATTTGATTTGGTTTTTGAAAATGGAGATAGAGAACATTCCCGATATGGACATGGAAATGTTTTAGAAGAAATCCCATATTATGCTTATGGTGAGGTTTTACGAGAAGTCTATCAATATAACGATTTTATTAAATCAAAAATAAACGAAAAAATGGCCGAATTAGAATTGATTCCTGGAACATATGATTCCGTTTTTATTCGTCGCGGAGATAAACTTTTATGTGAGTTTCAATTTATTGAAACTGAACCTTATATAAAAACACTTATAGAACAGAACCCTAATTGTAAGACTATTTTCTTACAGACAGATGATTATAATTGTTTTTTGGACATTCAAAAGTATATTCAAGAAAATTCATTGGATATTCGGCTAATTACTTTATGTAAAGAGAACCTATTTGGATTTACAATGAGTGGTATTGAATTCCATAATAATCCTTCAGACTTTAATGAGAACCAGCCTTATATTAATAAAATCCATGATATGAATGTTCAAAATAAAATCATTTTTGATTTGAATAAAGAAGAAATGTTGGACCATATGGTTACTTTTTTGGTAGGACTCGATATTGTTTTACAGTCTAATATTTGCGTAACTGACTGGAGTTCAAATGTAGCACGTTTTATTAAACTATGGAAGGGCGATACAGTTATTAATTCTATCGGAAAACCACTCGATTTGAATATGATGAGATGTCCTTCGTATTGATTTTCTTTATATTATCGTTTATTAAGAATTTTATACAAGATATAAAGTCCAACAACAGTAATAGACCCAATATAAAATGTTTTAATGTGGTCTTTTCCAAGAGAAAAAGGGTCCGGAGTAGGCGGGGATTGCGATTGGGCGGGTCTCTGTTCTAAAGTCGGGTTCGAATATATCCGGTGGTCATTATATAACTGTTTAAAAGGCGGTTCATTTTCATCATCCGAATCAGAATCCGAATGGATAACCTCTTCCGACTCTATAACAGCAATATAATTTACGTGTGAATTAGTAGTAGGTTTATTCGGTTGAAAAACAACATCTTGTTTTGGCACTAAAGAAGGTTGAAATTTACTAGGAACAGGGGTTCGATTAACATCATTGGTTGAGAACATAGTATATACATATAAACCGACTAAAAATCAGCGGAAAAATCGAATACATCCCCCTCAATTGTTTTATTTGCTAGAGCATATTCAGAATTTGTTCTCTCGAAAAAATTCACCTTAGAATCCATGCTAATGAGTTCCATAAAATCAAATGGATTCACTGAGTTATAGATTTTATCATATCCCAATTGTAGGCATAATCTGTCGGCCACGAACTCGATGTACTGTATCATCAAATCGCTATTCATTCCTATAAGACGGCACGGGATAGCTTCCGTAATAAATTCCTTTTCTATTTCGACGGCCTCCTGAATGATTTCATACACACGCTTCTTCTGGAGTTTCTTCTGGAGTTTCTTGTATAAGAGAACCGCGAATTCACAATGCATGGCCTCATCTCTAGAAATGAGTTCATTCGAGAAAGTGAGTCCTGGTAAGAATCCTCGCTTCTTTAACCAATAGATAGAAGCGAAAGACGCTGAAAAGAAGATGCCCTCGACGACCGCAAATGCAATCAATCTGGCTGCAAACGAGCTGCGGTTATCATTAATCCACTTACGGGCCCATGTGGCTTTTTTCTGGATACATGGAAAATTGTCGATAGCATTGAATAATTTTTGCTGTTGTTCTTGGTCTTTTATGTATGTATCTATCATCACGCTATAGGTTTCCGAGTGGATATTTTCGATTGCAATCTGGAACCCGTAAAATGCCCTGGCTTCGGCCAACTGGACATCCCCCATAAAACGCAACGCCAAATTTTCAGTAACAATACCATCAGACGCCGCAAAAAATGCTAACACCATACTAATAAAATAACGTTCGTCGTTATTTAATTTTTCATTCCAATCCACCAAGTCTTTTGAGAAGTCAATTTCTTCCGTTCTCCAAAAACAATCGACTTGTTTTTTATACATTTTCCAGATTTCAGAATCCTGAATAGGAAACATAACATATCGTGACGAGTTTGGTGTCAAAAGTGGGTCGGAAGGGGCAACATTTAGAACTTGAGGTTGGTCAGACATAGTGCTAAATAATATATAGGGCCTATTTTTATTTGGTTTTTTTATATACATTTTCAGAGGGCTATTGTGGTTTCCCAACTGATACTCATTGACAAAGCACCACTCGTAGGGAACGCTCATATGACCCACACACTAGGAACCGCCATATTTATTTTTTAGGGATGAATATATATATGTCCTCATTATGCCAATATAAAAATCTCTTCGGAGAACCGCGAGAAGGCCTTCGTAAATACCGAATTTTTGATATAGCCATTTATGACACCGCCGTTGTGATTCTTATAGGATGGTTCTTATCCTGGGTCACAAAGATACATATTGGTATCGTTTTATTGGTCCTCTTTGTTTTAGGCATTATAGCCCACCGACTGTTTTGTGTCCGTACGGGTATAGACAAACTATTGTTTTCTGATAAATAACTCTGTTTGACCCTATTCAAAATAAACCGCCATTTGTATATCGTTTTTAACTAACCCACATAAATTGTAAAATTTTTCCAAGTTCTCTTTACAATAAAGTGTAACTTTATAACAACCATTTTGTTTTGAATAGGCTATTAAATATTTTACTAACAAAAATCCATAGCCTTTTCCTCTGAACTCGGAATCAATACATATATCTTCAATATGTGCTATTTTTGAAATATTATGTATGAATTTGTGTTCAAATAATATAGTTCCTGTTCCAATCAGTCTACCATTAACTTCTACTACAATAACCACACTATTATTTTTCATTATTTTTAGCATTTCTATAAACCTTTCTTCAGTAAAAAGAGTTGGTCTAAAAATATTAATCAATCTTAGATATTCTGTATAATCGGTTTCTTGTAATTCTCTTATAATCATTGTATTATATATTGTTATCCGTTTAAGTCAATCCAAAGAAAATTGAAGATAAATAATCTTTTTCACCCAACAGCATACCTCATGCGAAAACAATGAACAAACTCGATTTCATAGTCCTATTTGAATTTATCCAGAAACAAATCGATAAATATGGTATCGATGAAAGCCATGGAATGAAACATGCGAAGGGAACATTTGTTCGGGCCCATCGGTTAATAAAAACCTTTCCGGATATAAGTCAAGAAGAAAAATATATGGCACTTTATTGTGCTGCGCTTCATGATATGTGTGACAGTAAATATACGGATGTAGAAATCGCCGCCGAAGAAATCCGCGTGTTCTTAGTTAGAGAAGGGATACTGGAAGAATTTGCTGAGGCTGTCATACAGATTATTACTACGATGAGTTATTCCAAATTAAATTCGCGCAAGAAATTGGAACCTACTGCTATGCTGTATCCAGACCATGGAAAATGGCAGCGAGCCTACCATATAGCAAGGCATGCGGATTTACTAGAAGGATATATAGTAGCTAGATGTGTTTTATATTCAAAACATATCTGTCCTGAGAAAACTACGCATGACCATTGGGCAATGGCTGAAGATTTATTTAAAAAACGGATTTATCTTTATGTTTCAGATGGTTGGATAACTATTCCTGCTGCTATTGATGCAGCCGCGGAATTAGAAAAAGAAGCCCGCCGTCATCTTCAAGAAAAAATGATGGATTGGCCGGATTTAATGGCATAATTATAAATATCTACTCATATATAGTGTATAATTTATTTTTTTGACCGGCTGAATCGACGAATTAGAATAATGTCGGCCAGTATTATAATGAAATCTTTAGACGAAGTTGTTGAGCTCGGGGAACCCAAAAGACGTGGGAGGAAACCAAAAAAGGCACCGAAACAATGTCAAAAAGAATTATTGAATATGTATTTCGAAGAAACTGGAACCGAATATGTTTCCGAACCCATTGTCCGAAAGCCCGTTGCTGAACAATTCGGAAATTTGTCGCCTGGAGAAAAAAAGAAATTCGAAGAAAAATTCACTCGTCCGAAAAACGCACATCAAGAGCATTATGCTAGGATTTTGAAACAACCCGCCAAAAAAATAGTTGTTGTGAGTGGTCCAGCTGGAACGGGTAAAACATTATTCGCAACCGAGTTTGGGATTCGTGGGTATCTGTTGGGCGATTATGAAAAACTCATTTTTACAAGACCATCAGTAACCGTCGACGAAGATTTGGGATATTTACCAGGAACATTAGAAGAAAAAATGGCACCTTGGATAAGACCTATATATGATGTTCTCTATCAATTTATTACACCGAGGGAAGTCCAACAACATATTGAAAACAAACAGATTGAGATTGCTCCTTTGGGATATATGCGTGGAAGGACTTTCAAAAATGCTTGGATAGTTGCCGATGAGATGCAGAACTCTACAGTGTCACAAATGAAAATGCTTCTTACCCGTTTAGGAGAAAACAGTCGGCTCATAATAACAGGCGATTTAGACCAACATGACCGACCAAATGAATTGAATGGTCTAGAAGATTTCCTTCGAAAATTCAAGGGAAAACGTTCTCCTAGTATTACAGATTTCGAATTCGAACGTGCGGATATCCAACGTGAGGATGTCGTTCGGGAGGTTCTCGATATTTATTCGGGAGAACATTATGTTCCGTCGGATACAACTATATCGGATTTGGATACAAAATAATATTCTTATACAGTATATAAATTATAATGCTTTTACATAATCGATATTTTTTATATTTTATCTTTTTATTGGCCCTTCTTGATTTCTTATATTTGGGATATATTGAAGATATTGAATCGGTTTCAGTTTTCATTTTGATAGGCATTTTAACGGCTTTTTTCAATAAAAATATGATAGTTGTTCTCTCATCCGCTTTGATAGTTACCAATGTTCTCAAATATACGGGTATTGAAAAGGCTTTAACAGAGGGGCTTGAAAACCCTGATGAAGAAGGCGAAGGCGAAGATGAAGACGAAGTAAAAGGAGGACAAGGAGACGAAGGAAAAGGCGAACCAAAAAACAAAAAGAAAGCGTCTATAAAAGAAGAATTCGGGCAAGATGAAAAAGTCATATACACTGAAACGGAAGAAGTGCATGGCGAAGAAAAAATGGTATTGGCACACGAGAAACTCCTAGAGAAGATGAATAAATATAAACCTCTTTTAGACACATTAAGTGGTCTCACGAAGAATATAGCGACAATGAAACAAATCGGCCATGATGTTAAATCGATGTCAGATGATAATACGAAGGAATATGAAAAAGAAACGGCTGATTTAAAAGAACCTATTTCGAAAAAGAAAAAGATTGTGAAAGAAGAAACTGAATAAAAATGTGTATAGTATATAGTAATGTCGGCCGATATTTTAGCTCCTGCTATATTGGCAAACACAATAAAAGAAGAAATAACCGGAGTAATGAGTTTTGTAAATCAAATAGTTACAAAAATAATGCAAGTTGCATATTTTGCCGAGATAATAGGAATGATTGTTATTATAGGTAAATGTTTTTTTGCAGCAATAAAATTTGTAGTTGATTTTTTCAAATGGATATTCTATTTTCTGAAATGGCTTATATTGCCTTGGCCGAAGAATTTTTTAACGCCACATAGAGATGATGTAAATAAACAGGCCGGATTTTTCTGTTGGCTTGTCCGATATATTATTGTGATTGCTTATAAAGTGACGAGTCTTCCAAAATGTTTTTTGTGGTATTTTTTGGATACTGCTGGATGGGTCTTGTACTTGCCATTTAAATTCGTATTTTGGTTATTAGACGTAATATTCGGCGGGAATACATTTGAATCGGGAGAGAAAAATGTATGGTATTTCTTGGATGAAATCGATTATTTCCTTCATGGCAAACCGAAAGATAACTATTTTATGTATGAATATGACCCGAGGGAGGCCCCACCTGTTTTAGATGCTTCTGGAAATGATGTAGATTCTATGAATTTAGGATTTCACATTATTCATTTTCCCGATTCTGTCATGTTCCAATGTTATTCAATAAACCCTTTTGCGCTTGCTCATTTATCCCCTTTTCCAATATCTAGTTTCGAGGCATTTATAAAATGCGCCATGAATCCTTTTTGATGCCTTTTGATTATATATTGCGTATATGTATATGGCCCCCAGAAAGTGCGACCCCGGAACAATTTGTATAGAAAATTGGACGCTCGGTTTATTCCTTGTTCTTTTCATATTATTAGCCTATTTATATTATATCTTCTTGACAAAACCGATGGGTTCTTCATACTCGTTTAATCATCCTATACCTATAGGATATCCTATTCAATCGATTGCTCCTATGGGACCTATGGGTTCCAATGTAACGCCCAATATTATGATGGACCCATATGCTCCTCCTTTGAGAACCGATGGGATGTATTTTCCTACAAGACCCCAAGGAATCCCTGTAAATATTGAAACTCGTGGTCTCCAAACCGAATATACACAAATGGGCATTATTACATGTGACCATAAAGAAAATATGATATTACCGCTTATGGGGCGTAGATTGATGACTGGATTAGATAAATGGCAGTATTATACTATTTCTAACACCGGTTCAATCAATACCAAATTACCTATAAGATATAGGGGGCGTAGTTGTTCAGGAGAATATGGATGCGATTGTCTTATGGATGGAGATGCGGTTTATGTAGAAGGCTATAAAGACACATTCCGGGTTACTTTATATGAAACCGCGAAATTTCAATACATACCATATATTTAGGTTATTCATTCGCCATTTATTTATTCTAATATATAAATGACAAACCAATTTCTTGATAAAATATTAAAAAACCACAATGTATATTTACAAGACACGATTAAAGGAATAATTAAAGGTGGAGAAGGCGAAGGCGAAGGCGAAGGAGGAGAAGAAACACCTGAACCAGTAGAACAACCCAATAAGTCGCCTTCGGTATTAAAAAAAATCAAAAACGCACCAGCAAACGCAATTTATTCTGCAAAAACTGCTATTAAAAGTGCTGTTAATTATGCTTCTGGAACATCTACTGAAAAAGTAGCAATAGATGAACTCTCTAAAAAAATAATAGATTCTTTTCAAAAAGCTTTTGATAAAATCAAATTAAAAGAACAATTAAGAGAAATCGATTTACAAAAAATAGCCAAACTCGTGATACAAAAACCCGTCAATTTAAATTTTGGCGGTGGATTTTTGGTTTTTGGACCCGACCTTAAAATAACTTCCATGATTCATGTTTTTAATAAAGAAAATCAACCATTCTATTTTGAAAAACAATTTACTTCGAGTATTGAACCGACCTCAATAAATGACGGAGTGAAAAGTGAACTGAAATATACTGTAAAACAAAATGTAAAATCTATTAATGATATAATAAACAATAAACCGAAAACGAGTTAAATATAATTATAGAATAAAGTATAAAGAGAATACTAGAAATAATGATTACACCTAATGAAATTCAAACCGGAGAAACGTCATATAGTCAGCTAGATAGTTTATTAGAAACTGAAAAACAACAGAATAAGTCAGATACATGGAACAAACTAGATAAAACCGTAAAGATCCAAAAACTCCATATTTTTGCAGAAAAATACGGAAAAGACAATACATTGCCAGTTAAAGATATCAAGACTCTTAAGCATTTTTTCTCAGAGGCACTTAATAAAAACAAATTACAAAAAACGAAAGATGTTGTTTATGACAAAGAAAAGGGGATTATTCAATCCATCCCTGCGCTTTTTTTCAACGTTGGGAATAGAGCTTTTACATTGAAAAATCTAGACGTTAAACGAGTCTCAACATTGAAATCTCTTACACCAAAAAGAATTATCCAGGAAGAAGAAAATTGAACGAAAACAATGATTTAAATATAATCTAATAATTATAGAAAATGAGCGTATCACACATCGATGAAACCATTGAATTACCTTTTAGTCCCGATGAATTTGAAGACCTAGCAGAGACTGTTTATGACCTGATAGAAGAATATATGACTGATAATATTCTCAGTATGTCAAAACCCAATTTTAAGGATACACTGGTAGAAGAAGTGACTCATGTCATTTTTCAGCAGCTAGACGATGCTGAAATATACGATGATTACGATTCTTTGCGACAGTTTGTAGAAGACCAAGTAGATGCGTGGTTTACATCGGTTGTATACCAATGTCCTGAAAGACATTTGGTTCACGATACTGGAAATATATTAGTGGATTATTTTGGACAAGAACAAGAATTTGCGGTTGAACTTATTTCGAAAAAAATAGGTGTCATAAACGAAAAAGATAAGGCTAATCCGCAACAAAGAACACCTGATTGGTATAAACATAGGTATAATATGTTAACAGCAAGTAATGTTTATCAAGCACTGGGTTCCGAAGCACAGAAAAACCGGCTAATCTTTGAAAAATGTAAGCCACTCGATACGTCGATTGTTGAATCCAAATGGATTTCTACTGAGGGGTCCCTTCATTGGGGGGTCAAATACGAACCTCTTACGGTTTTAATGTATGAGAAGATGACGGGGGCAAAAATCGGGAATTTCGGCTGTATCCAACACAGCGACTATCCATTTTTGGGAGCATCCCCGGATGGTATTGTTATTAATCCGGAATCGCCTCTCTATGGCCGTCTAGTAGAAATCAAAAACATATATAACCGTGATATGGATGGTGTGCCGAGCGAGGCATATTGGGTTCAAATGCAGCTCCAGATGCATTGTTGCGATTTAGAAGCATGCGATTTTGTCGAAACTCGTTTTGAAGAGTATGAAAGCGAAGAGGCGTTTAATACAGATACAAACGACAGAGAGAGGGTTCGCGGTATTATTCTACAATTTATTCCGCGCGATTCGTTATCGAACATTCCAAAATACGAATATTTCATTGCGGATGGTCGGTCAATGGAAGAATGGGTAGAAGAAAAAAAGGCCGAACATCCGGAATATGTTATCTTCAAGACACATTACTGGTATCTAGATGAGATTTGTATGACAACTATTTTAAGAAATGAATTATGGTTTCAAGCTGCTATCATCGAATTCAAATCTATATGGGATACTATTCAAATCGAACGTATAAGTGGATACGAACATCGAGCGGCAAAAAAACGCAGCCCATCAATTGACATAAATGTTATAAAAGAAGGCGCTGAATCCACAAATATATCAACACAGGTTCATGAAGCAACATGTTTTATAAAGCTTACGGAAGAAGCTATCAATGAAGATTGAAGATTGTCATAAAGAATATATATTATTTATGATAATAAAGGGAACGCTTTAACAACCCGCCATTAAATATCCCGTAAAATTTCCTGTAAGAACAAGGAAATGGATAAAAGCAAAGAATACGGCAATTTTTTTCCATGAGCTTTTATGGGACAAAATATCATACACACAATCGCCGGTATAAAGCCGCCAAGGAATATATATAGCAAAAAGCCAGAAATAATTCCATCCATATGTGAGCTTCAGACTAGCATAATCAAATGGGACGCATTCCGTTTGATTTAATATTCGCTGTGTCAATAAAATCAACGGCACACCATGAACCATTCCGGACCAAGTTTCTTCAAAAACAGGGTCTATTTCCGGTATTATTAATTTATCTGCATCATTCATTTTTAAGGCTATTCTACCACCCCAATAACCAAATGTAATCACGTAATGGACGTTGAATGCTAATGGCAGATATTGAGGATAAAAATAATACAAAAATGACACTATATGACCGGAATCAGTGAACCGAATGAACTGTTTGACCCAATTGTGTTTTGGCAAATAAGAATAATATCCACAAAACCAATAAAAATAATTAGCTGGATATGCTTTGAGAGCAATAATAGTCGATAAAAAATGGTCGTTGGTTATCATATAGATACCCGCATGAAGAATTGGAATATAATAACCGTTCTTGACAGCATATTTGATAGAGTTCATTGAGTTATTTATGATATTCATTTTATATCTTTGTTTTTGTTTATTTTTTGGTTTATTTTTTGTGGTTATTCTTTTGGAATATGAAATGGGTGTTTCTTGGATAGCGGTATTTTCAGTAAATATAATCCAATAATAATAAATAAAATACCGAAATATTGTAAATAATTATCAAATCTTTCTCCTAGAATAAAATAAGCATACAAACTTTCTATTAGACTACTAGTGCCATCCCAAGCATTATTTACTAATAATATAGTAGAATCCTGTAGAGAGAGAACAAGAAGAATCATAATACCGATATATCCTACAATACCAATTCCTAAATACATAATACCTTTATCGTTTGCGTATTGTTTCAATGCTACATCGCCGATTATTTCAGTAAAAGACAATCCCAAAACATATGGCAAACTCATTCTATATATCTTACATCGATTTATTTACACCTTTGCACATTCTAAATGCCGACCTAAAAGTCGGCATCTATAGCGAAGTGATGAATATGCTTAGGTAACTGATATTTTGCAACTGATAAATCACCTTTTATATCCGAGAAATCGCCGAAGGCGATTTAAAAGTGCAAATGTATAAAAAAATAAAAAAAGTATAAAAAATCTTCATTTGTTTAATACAAAATAAACAAATGAAAAAGGCCATTCCAGAATCAGTACAACGTTGTCTTGATTCATTTTATTATTCTAGAAAAATTCCACATATTATTTTTCATGGACCATCCGGTTCTGGTAAGAGAACTATTGTCGAAGGATTTTTGTCGCAAATTTACGGGGCTGATAAATCCAAAATGAAATCGAATATTATGTGGGTCAATTGCGCACATGGTCGCGGTCGTGGTATAAAATTCATTCGCGAAGATTTGATTTTTTTTGCAAAATCGAATATACAGTTCAATTGTGGAGTTGTCTTTAAGACCATCGTTTTATTGAACGCGGACTCTCTTACGACGGATGCTCAGTCTGCTCTCCGTAGATGTATAGAGTTATTCAGTTTTAATACCCGATTTTTTATTATTGTTGAGAACAAAGACAAATTACTGAATCCTATTTTATCAAGATTTTGCGAAGTATATGTTCCTGAAGTGAGAACCGGAGGAAAAACGCTTAATCTCCATCGATATACTATTGATAATGCTTTTCATTTAGAAGAACATAAATCGGTTCAATCGAATCGATTGACAGAACTGATGTCGAATATTTCGGCGATGGGTCATAAAGAAATGATTGATTTAGTCGCTTGTTTATATGAAAACGGATTTTCTTGTTTGGATTTAGTGGAATGGTTTAAAAATCGGTCGGCGATGGACCCCAAATTAGTTTCTTCTATTGTTTTGTGTTTTCATAAAATAAGGGGCGAATATCGTTGTGAGAAATTGTTGATGATGTATCTTCTTGACTATGCTTTTTTGCGTAAGAATAAAGATTTGAAAAATATCGGGTTTATGTAAAATGGACGATTTTGTTATTTCTAATCTTCATGAAGCACGTAATGAATGGTGTAGCAGATTGGTATCCATCTTTTCTCCATTAGTTGTCGAAGGAATTAAATCGATTTTCAATGAATCGTGGAAATTGTGCTTGGAGACTGACGAAGCTAGTAAATATTTGATGACTTTCCAGAATTTGTTGGCCAGAATCCCAAAATGGAATACGGTTATTATTGAAGAAGAACGCAAACGAATAATCGAACGCAGTGGATGTAATTATTTAGAGGAGTTAATTACTTGTGTCCATATTATTCAATTGAAGGTTCTCACATGTATCCGTGTAGGAAACAAACAGAAGAAGATTGATATAGCCATTCCAAAATTAGACGCTTTTATTCATAAAGTTTATATTCACGTTGCCCGTAAGGTCTATTCTAATGTTTATCTTTTTGAAAAGAGCATTTCGTCCCTAATGATCCAGAAGAATATGCGCGAATTGGAATTGATTGTTCAAGAATGTATTTTGACAGCCATTCGCGAGAGTATTCCTACTGAAGAAATCATAAAGGCGTATATGGATGAGACCGTTGAACACGAGGAGGAAGTCATTATCGAGAACATCGATGAACCTGTATTACCCGAGGAATCTTCTGTAGAAGCCCCTTCTACTGGGATTCCTTCGTCCGAAGAGTCTGAATCGGAACGAAGGACGACCGTTCCTTCGATTCAAGACATCGATGACAGACCTGTTTTGACTAGATTGAAATTTAATGATTATGATTCTATAATGGATGAGAACAATCAGGTTGATACGATTAGTGCGCCGAAAACAATTGAGCGACTAGAAGAGATTAGCACTGAACGAGCTATTCAGCGAAAATTGGAAGAGGAAGACGATTTAGATGAAAAAATAACGATTCATACAGATTCGATATCATTGGATGGATTGGTCGATTTAGATAGACGGGATGATGATTATGTTTCGTTGGATGATATTGAAGAATTGAATTGAACGCAGAACAATGGACTCATCCCTGCGTAAAATCCAATGTAAAAATTGCGCCGTCTTTTGTATAAATGGAGAACCTGTTTTTATTTGCTATTTTTACAACCGCCATTTTTATTCTTTTAAAAACCCTAGAAATGAAATATTTAGAAGAAGAAATGAAACCATTGAAATATATGGTTCGTGATTCTATTATTGTTTTCGCTAGTTCAATTGCTGCTGCTGTTCTACGATTTTATATCAAAGGTTCTCTCGTTGATTTTTTGAATGTTGTCACAGAAAATAAAATTCCTAATTTAGAAGCTACAGAAATATTTACAGGAGAACCTGGGTTTTAATTGGGTTTGAATGAAGTTGTCATAATATATTTTTATGACAAATTCGAGTATTTTCTTCATATATTTATTTATACGTAAGACGGAATTTCATCTAAATCGATTATTTGTTGACCCTCAGGAATATTATCCTTCTTGACAATGAATTCCGTAAACAACGACTGTTTTAATTGGTCTTCCGGGGTCTTATTATGAACGGTTCTCGCTATCATCTTGTATAATTTGAAATTCGGGTATCTCTCCTCCCCGTTTGACATGTAGAGAACATTCTTTCCATTGTCATCCGTCACCCAGTCTATAATGAGTTTTTGAAGTTCATCGGGTTCAAAGTCTTCGTCGGTTTCATCCTCTATGTCAAGAAGGAAATCATAGATAGAACATCCTAGACGACAAATATCGAAACTATAATTGGGGTCGAGTCTGGGTTTCTTTTTATTGAAATACGGCTCACAATTATACTGGGTCGACGCATCGCCTCCTGGTGAAAAACTGTCGCTACAGAAAGTATGCCCTTGGAATTTGTAAATAGCGCGACCGAAATCGATGAGTTTGAAAAGTCTGCCATATGTAGGGACTTTATAGTAGGTTTGGTCAACTTTGTAATATAGGTTCTCCTCTTCTGTATCCACATACATAATATTGTTCGTGTGAAGATCATTATGTGTGAAATTGAATGCCTTCTGATAAGCATAAAGAGTCATTATCACTTGGATTAGAGCACTAACCGCCGTGTCTATATCTAGGACTTTTTTAACGAAAAGCCGGTCGAGAGTCCCCTTACATTTTTCTAGGCAAATCATTTGCACGGGGAAGTCATAAATAAACGCATTCATAGGGATTTCTGTTTCCTCGCTAGAACTAGCTTGTTCTGATTCGGACCCTTTATCTTCGTCTGATTCCACATCCGACCATTCAGAGTCTTCATCTTCGTGTTCGTTTTCAATATCTTCATCTTCATCGTCATGTTCATCTTCCTCGTCACTATAATTTAATTCGCTATTATTGGACGTGTTCTCCGACGAATAGGTTTCCGAAGATTTTTCATAAACACAATCTTCTGTTATTATTTCTTCAAGACCTTCTACAACTGGTTCTGAATTCTCGTCATCGCCCTCGCACTCACCCGCATTATCGAGTTCTTGAACGTCATCTAACAAAATATTTGAGTCAGAAGATTCATTATGAATTAGTAATTTATTCTTGTTGTTTCGAGAACCAAAATTTGCAAATGGGTTCTCCGACTCTTCGACTTCGTATAATTTCCCCCGGTTCTCAATGAAATATTCGGATTGTGTCAAGTAGTCAATATCATCCGCTAGATTCATACGGAATTTCTTCTGGACACCCATGAAAGAACCATAATAATCTATTCCATTTAATATACCATGTTCATTTAAAAGCTGGCTAGACAAATAACAGAAAAAATTGTCGATATAACTCGCGTTATTTAAACTCGCCAATTTTTCATGGGGTTTGTTTATTAAATCGGGGAGAACCCTGAAATTCTCATTCGCCTTATATCGTCCTATTAAATACCTAACAGGGTCTAATAGAGGCGCGAATTTAATAAATAATTCGCAATCAACACTTTTTGACAACCTGCTATCCCATATTTTATCTAATCCTGTCATATGAAATCGGTGATTTAGTCCTACAGAATTATAATTCGATTCCGTTAATTCGAAAAACTGTTTATATATGGGATGATAGGTTTGAAATTGGTCTATTATAAAGGGATTCGTTGTTTCTTCGCCGTTTTTTTCGGAAAATTCTTTTTCTAAATCTTTTAAAGCAACCTTTTTTGGCTTATAATAATTCAACTTGAATTTAGTCATTTATGTATAAAAGGTATTAATTTTATTCTTTTTGAACGATTGTGCGTATAAAAAAATCGATTATTATAAGACCGATTATATATACAAATGACGCTGGAATTGAAGAAATTCGATATGCGTTCTATTACATTTAAACCCGATGAGAACAAAGGCCCCGTTATTGTAATGATTGGTCGGCGTGATACGGGTAAATCGTATTTGGTTCGCGATTTATTGTATCACCATCAAGATATCCCTATTGGAACCGTTATTTCAGGAACAGAAGCCGGTAATGGATTTTATGCGCAGCACGTTCCTAAATTATTCATTCATGAAGAATATAATTCGGTTCTCATCGAGAACATTTTACGCCGGCAAAAAGTCGTTCTCAAACAAGTCAATAAAGAAATGGAACAATATCGTAGGTCGACGATTGACCCCCGGGCTTTTGTTATATTAGATGATTGTCTTTATGACCAAGGATGGACTAAGGATAAGTTGATGCGTTTGCTCTTTATGAATGGGAGACATTGGAAGGTTATGCTCATCATAACAATGCAATATCCGCTCGGAATACCCCCTAATTTGAGAACCAATATCGATTATGTGTTCATATTACGTGAGCCATATATGACAAATCGAAAAAGAATCTGGGAGAACTATGCTTCTATGTTCCCCACACTGGAATCATTCTGTTCGGTCATGGACCAGACCACGGAGAACTACGAATGTTTGGTCATAAACAATAATGCCAAGTCGAATAAACTACATGACCAAATTTTCTGGTATAAAGCGGAAACCAGACCGGATTTCAAGTTGGGTTCGAAAGAATTCTGGGAAATATCGAAGGGGATGGGCGACGACGATGATGAAGACCAATATGACCCCAACAAGGGGCGGAAAAAATCGGCGGGTCAACAGATAACTGTCAAGAAGAATAAATGGTAGACAGTTCATCGGACAATTCTGTCATAGTATGAACCCCCTTTAGAATTGAGTTTATAATTAAATATATTTATTACAAACAATATAGAAAAAAGGGCGTTATATTATGTATAACGCCCATATGGATATAATAAAAGCGTTTAACTCAAATACCTTACACACCGAAATTATAATAAGAGGTAATGCCGAAAACCCATTATTTCGTGCAAACGATATAGCCACAGTATTAGATATAAGCACTATCAGAACAACCATATTACATTTTGACGATTCCGAAAAGGTGGTTGAAACAATAAAAACAAATGGAGGTTCTCAGCAAGTTACATTTTTGACTGAGAAAGGATTATATAAGGTATTATTCAAATCGAGAAAACCAATCGCACAAATATTTCAAAATTGGGTATGTGATGTCATAAAAGAAATTCGTTTATCTGGTTCATTTTCTTTACAAAAACAAATAGAAGAACAGCAAAAGGTAATTGAACACCAACAGCAAATAAATGCAGAACAAGAAAAAGCTAATGAAGAATTACAAAAACAAATAGAAGATTCAACAGATAACGTTCCAACAATTTATATATGGAATACCGATACCCAGCTTTCTCCATCAGAATTAAAAATCGGTATTACATTGAATGTAAACAAGCGAATTAAACCATACAAACAAGTGAATAAGCGTGGAAAAATCGAATTTTCAGAAAAAATTATAAATATAGATATTAAACTATTTGAAAAAATTATACATAATATTCTTTCATCGTTTAAGATACAGGATGAAGTATTTAAATTGGATGTAGAAGAAGCAAAATTAACTATTGTCAATTTTATTAATTTTATCAATGTAATTCATATTTCAAATTCAGGAGAACGTATCCATAAATTACAACAGCTATATGATTCTCAAAACAAAATCATTCATAATATAAAAGATTCAGCTGTAGCGACTCGCACGATTGAAACGCAAACAGATCCTGAAGATTTGGCGATTGAACTACAAACAAACCCCGAAGATATTCCAAAAAAAGATATATCTACTGAATCATTCGATAAATACATTGAGGAAGTGTGTATTGTTCGACCAGATGTAGAAGTATCATCAAATGATATATTAGGTCAATATAGGATTTGGACCAAATCCGCTACAAAGAAAACATATCACGATTTGAAAGATTATTTGGATCGAAAGTTTAAAAATTGTAGATTATCGGTCCAAAATAAAAATCAGGTTGTCAATGGATATAAGGGGGTTACACTACGAGAGATGGAATATAAAAGACAATTATTACCGAGTGATGTAGAAAATTTTATATTTCACGCATGTCAATTTCACCCGAGTAGAAAAGTATTACATTCGAACCTATATAATGAATATATGAAATGGAAAAATACGACTGGAAAAATAGTAACAAACGACGAAACAAATGAATTACGCAAGTATTTGAAAGATTCAAATTATACATTGTATACGACAATCTGGACTCCAGATGGAAATGGCCAAGGATATTACGGCTTATCATTAAAAAGTGAATTAAATACGGACCATCGTAAAACATCATCTACAGGAAAAAAAGTGGAAAAAAGACAAGTAAATACTAATATATTATTAGGAACTTGGGAAACAATCGCAAAGGCATCTAGTTATGAAAAATTATCATCGGCAAAATTGAGTAGAATGATTAAAAACAAAACAACGATTAATGATTATTATTATAAAACTATTTGAATAATATTTCTTCTTGACAATGTTTCGTAAAAACAATATAATAATAACGAAAATATTATTATAATGTGCGGAATTGTAGGTTATCTAGGAACGACACCAGAAGGCATCGATGCTGTTGTCGAAGGTCTTACCATTTTACAAAATCGAGGATATGATTCCGTAGGAGTTTCTACGATAGTGAATAATAAACTCCAAACAAATAAACACGCTTCTACTATATCAACCAACGCTATTAAGTTATTGCGAACTACAGTTAAACCTACCAGAAGCACAATCGCTATTGGTCATACAAGATGGGCTACGCATGGGTCAAAAACCGATGTTAATGCTCACCCTCATCATGATTCTAGAAATAGAATCGCCCTTGTTCATAATGGAATTATCGAGAACTTCCAAGAATTAAAACAAGAATTGGTCGAAGCCGGATACGCCTTTCGGTCTTCCACAGATACTGAAGTCATTTCAATCCTCATAGGTTCTCTTCTTGACAAAGGAGAAACTATTTTGGACTCTATTAAAAAAACAGTTGATAGATTAAAAGGCACATGGGCTCTCGTGATTATTCATAAAACTTACCCGAATATGTTATGGGCGGTTCGTAATGGTTCTCCACTTTTAATGGGGGTAAATACCCAATGTGTTATGGTTGCTTCAGAGGCTTCGGCATTCCATCAATATGTGAACAATTATATTGTCTTGAAGGACCATGATGTTCTAGCCATTTCTTTGAACGCCGGTGAATTTACTTACAATAAATCTCTTTCATCATACCCGAAACAAACAAAATCATCAGAAGTCGTAGAGACCACTCCTGGAGTGTGGCCTCATTGGATGATAAAAGAAATCAGAGAACAACCCGAGGCGGTTTTAAGGGCCATCAATAATGGCGCCCGAATTTCTTCGGCGACGACTGTCAAATTAGGCGGCCTAGATTCATGTAGGGAGTTATTAGTGAATTGCGACCATTTGATAATATTGGGATGCGGGACGTCTTTTCATGCCGGATTATGGTCACTGGACCTTTTTAAATCTTTATATGCGTTTGACACAGTTAGCTTGTATGACGGCGCCGATTTTTCAGCAAAAGATGTCCCATTGAAAGGTAAAACCACGTGTGTTTTGTTATCGCAATCAGGCGAGACAAAAGATTTACAACGGTGTATACAGATTATTCAGGACAAAGGGTTGGTTAGTATAGGAATAGTCAATGTAGTGGATTCTTTTATTGCTCGCGAGACGAATTGTGGTGTCTATTTGAACGCTGGTAGAGAGGTAGCCGTTGCTTCGACGAAATCATTTACAAATCAATGCGTTGTTTTAGCACTTTTATCTATTTGGTTCTCGCAAAATCGGGGAACATGCGAAGAAAAACGCAGGAAAATAATCGCTGACCTTCATCAATTACCTGTTCAAATAGCAAATTCATTTACAGAAACCAATACACAAAAAATCCGGTTTTTAGCGAATAGTATTCTGACAACGAAATCGATGTTTTTGCTTGGTAAGGGGAAAGAAGAGGCCATTGCGAAAGAGGGCGCACTTAAACTCAAAGAAATCGCCAGAATCCACGCCGAAGGATATTCGACATCAGCTCTTAAACATGGACCTTTTGGACTATTAGAACCAGGTATGCCGGTTATTGTTATGGATATAGGCGAGGAGAATCGTGAGAAAACAGCGTCGTCGATACAGGAGATAAAAGCACGTGATGCCTGGATATATCTTCTTCGTGACAATTCCGAAGATTCTTTTTTTAATTTTGAATCGAATATGACGTTTGGCGGTTTATTGGCGAATATTTCTTTACAATGGCTGAGTTATGAATATGCTGTCTTGAATGGATTCTCTCCTGATTATCCTAGAAATTTAGCAAAAGTGGTGACGGTGGAATAATTTGTAGGGTTATTGTATATGAGCACGTTTGAAAAAGTTGGTAAAAAGGTTAGAAAAATGGGTGAAAAGGTTGGCGAAAAATTTGGAACCTCAAAGTCAATCAAAAAATACGCTAAACCATTTAGTGGAAAGAATTACGTTGAGATTGAGAAATGTTTAATTGAATTTGAACCAGCAGAATTGAAAGATATATATTCAGGACATCCCGAAAAAGTAAGTGGCACAACAACAGATAAACAAGAATGTTTAAAAAAGTTTGCTGATAAAAGAGTTGCAGAAGTCGAGAGAATAAAACGAAAGAAAATTTCACAAATTACCGAGGATGATTTACTTGAATTAAAACCGGCCATTGAATCTCGTAAATTTAAAGAACTCAAAATACAAATAGAAAAATCGAAAAAATATTTACAAAAAATCGAAGACGGACGAACAAAATACACAGGTGAGGAAATGTTTGATCCACTTAGAATAGAACGTTTTACAAAAGTTGACACATCGAAAGTACCCGCTTCTGATGAATCAGATGAAATGTATACCCCTAAAATAATTATAGAAGAACCAACAATTGACGAAATATTGAATTCAAAAGGAATAGCTTATCTTACTTGGAAAGATTCATTAGAATCAAATAAGAAAGGAGGAAAGTCACGTAAAATGAATCGCAAGACACGCCGTCAACGCAAAACCCGCAAGTATTAGACCCTTCAAAACTTCACTTGTAAAATTTATTTTATTATACTAAATAATAAAATAATATCATCAAATAATATGACAGAAATACCAAACAAAGAAATACACGAAATATTAAAATTGTATATGAATGAAGACCAATTAAAGAAATATATTGGTTTAGTTAAATTGTCTTCAGACGATAAAGTAAGATTAATTAAAAGACTAAAAAAAATAAACCCTATTATACCTAGAAATAATTATTCGTCAATTTTAAGAAGTAGTTCTCGCGATTCCATCGATTTATTTACTCCAGAAGCCATAGAAGAAATAAATGAAACAAGAACAAAATTCAAAACGGATATGCCTTGCTTTTTGGATTATATAAAAGGTATAATTCAAAATTTAGAACTCGTTTATAGCGACCTCTCTTGAGGACCATCTTCGTCTATTAAACCAAAAACCTCAACCTTAGGCTCAGCAACCGGGGTTTTATCTTTTTCCAAATTATATTCCAAAACCTTCTCGTTATATGCCTTCGTTTCCTCCTCAGTAGTCGGTTCGCGACTGTCGAAATCGACAGTTTCCGTAACTCCTACAAGATTTCCCTGTGCGTCAATCGACTGAGTCAGTTTGTTACCACTCTTCTCGGCCTTCTTGATGTTCTCTTCAATCGCCTTCTTCTTTGACTCTTTCACTCTCTTTTCGAACTCCTCCTTCGCTCTCGCCTCGTTCTTAATCTTCTCATTATGAAGCTGATTAAGCTCTTCCTCCATGAACTCTACACGCCCTGTCTTGTAGGCATCTGGGTCCCATGGCAACCACATACCTACAGGACCCACCAAAATATCATGATTAGGATCCAAATCGCGCAGCTTCTTGCATTTAAGCTCAGCCTCCTCCTGACTAGGAAAAACACCGCGAACCTTTAGACCACGAACAGATGTCTGGAACGAATGTAGTCTATTAAATTTCAATGAAAGATCATCATCGTTCTTGTCGATAAAGTTCTTGAAATCCGTTTCAGCACCCTCCTGCTTCAACTTCGGTCCCTCTTCCTCGACGAAATCAGTGTAATCCTTTATGACATTCTCGACATTAAGCCCATATTTGAATGAAAGAAAATGAATGAAATCGAAAAACTTATCCATCGATTTCTTGAAATCCCATTGTTTTAGGAATTCATCGAACATGAAAATCTCGCGTTGCTTCAAAATCTTTTCAGGAGAAACAAAAGAAAGACATGCAAATTTTTGTCCAGCAATAGGCGGGTCCTCGTCGCACAAATCTATATATTTAGGATTTATCTGTCCATTATCCAAAATTTTCTTTTCAAATCCACTAGAAGCCATATATATCTTTTAGACACATCTTATTTAAGTAATTTTAACGCTTCTAAATATTTTTTTGTTTGGTTATAATATAAAATGAGCGGATTCGATTTTTCTGAATTAATTAAACGTGCCATCAAGTATATTATTGAGGGTATCATCGTTGCTCTTGCTGCTTATGTTATTCCTAAAAAGTCTCTCAATGTTGAGGAGGTTGTCGTCATTGCTTTGACCGCCGCGGCCACTTTCAGTGTTCTCGATGTTTTTATTCCTAGCATGGGTTCAATGGCTCGAAACTCTGCTGGAGCAGGAATTGGTCTAGGAGTTATTGGCGGCTTACCTGTTGCACCACTATGAATTCGTTTGTATAAATTCTCTTTATAATTTTCATAAAATATATTATTTATGAAAATCAAGTATTATTTATCACCCATTTTGTTATTCTTTTTTTGAGAACTTTTATCTGACATATATATTTATAAAAATTTTCATCCCTTTTTTTTTATTATTTTTGATTCAATTCTCTGTAGCACCTGTGGTTGAGCCTTCGATACTTTATCTACAACTTGTGTTACAGCCTTAATACCAATTTCTATCTCAGGCTTCATCACTTTTTCGACAACAGGTTCCACATCTTTTTTCACAAAGTTATCAATAACACCCGAAATATCCTGGCCTGTTATCTTTTTGACAACACCATTCAAACCTGGTTCCAAAACATTTTCCAAAACGGCTTCTTCTAAGTCATCCGCAATCAAAACAATAGACGAAGCTGTTAATGGTTTTCCGAGAACATCCGTAATTTTATTGACAGTTGGTTCAGTAGAATCCTTAAAACAAAACGCAAATAAACAACTCATTATATATTGTCTAAAAGAAAATAAAGACATAAAATTAATTAAATGTAATGTCTTGTGCTATTTATATTGTGAATTTTAAGGACGATGAACGCAGACAAAGAATGACCCAACGTGTAAAATCTATTGGAATGGACGCGCATTTTGTCGATCCGGTTTCTATTCATGACCCTAGATTAAGAGACCAACCGATTACTGATTTCGAGAAAAGGAATTGGTCTATTTTTTTCCAACACGTCGATTCTATGCGCCATTTTTTCGAAAACACTACATACGATTATTGTATTGTCTGCGAAGACGACGTTCTTTTTTCTAGAAAATTAAAAGAACAAATACCTGAGATAATAGACCTTTATGACAAATCCGGGTTGGATATTTTGCTACTGAGTTATTTATGGCCTTATAATGTTGCTGAAGACCATTATTTTCCTGTCCTACAAAAAACCAATGATTGGAAAATTCAAGGATATCCGGATGACCTATGGGGAGCTCATATGTATTTTATCTCGAGAGCCCATGCTAAAACGCTTTCCGACAGATATACTCCGGAATTTGCTTTGTCAGAAACACAGATTGGAAACCCGTTTTGTACTGATTGGCAATTTACTAAATTCGGAAAACGCGCTTTATTGGTTCCTATGGTTGGTCTAGAAGAAGGCGAAGTCAAAACAGACCACCAAGGTCAAATCGATTTTCATCGGTCCGTTTTCAATTTTCATTATAAGGAAGATTTATTTGTGTAAAATAATATATAGAATTAATACCGTATCATACCATAGTATGATGCGATTCATCTGGCTTGCTCCTATTTTTATACACTTACATAAACGGTTTTTATATGACCCCTTTGTTTTTCCAAAAGGTATTAGTATTCATGACCCGGCTACATATGAGTCTTTGGAAGGAATAAATGAAACTGATTTGTTTTTATTGGCAGATGAAATCATTAATCACAGTCTTGAAAATAAAACAACTTGGGAAGAATTGATGAATTTTGGAGGCCTTATACCGTAGGAAAAAACTCCCAATCCAATTCCATACAAACTTTTTTCCATATCATGTCTTGGTCCAATTGTTTCTCTCTGTCCTTCATCATCGGTATATATGGCAAATATTGCGTTTGGTCAAGAAGAACACATAATTGATATAAGGTATAAGTATAGTTGAAAAAATTCCTGCGATTGGGTGGGCAATGTAGTGCCCAAGGTTGCTGTATCTCTATAAAAAGAACACACAAGGTTTCGTGTAATTCCTCGCTCATAATAGGCGGTTTTACCCCGAAAATAGAATTAATAAACTGGATATGTTCGAAATATTTATTGAAACCTAATTTACGCAAGATTTCGCGCATTTTATCATACGTGATTTCTTTGTAATCTTGTATACGCTCCTTTTTAATACGGTCTTTAATAGCCTGTATGACCTCTTCTGGAATCTGCGTTGTCTCTTTTGCCTGGAATTGCGACAATATTTCTTTGAAATGATTGAGGCGAATATAAGCAGTATATGATACCTCATTCGGCGGTTCTTTATTCGTAGGTTTGGCCGAATCCACTATATAAGAAATGAACTTACCACACGCAGGATTATTACAAATAAGAATCCCTTCTTCATCTTGTGGAATCATTTCGCCTGTTTTACAAAACTCGCATACATCTGAAGCAACTATATAATCATTTATGTTTACATAGTCGTTTGTGACATTCCTCCAATAGGCCTGATATATTTGTTTGGATTTATTATATTTTTGAGGGTCTGATTTGTCTGGGTCTGTCGATTTAATTTTGAAAAATGAATGGAGGGCATTTACATTCCCTTTAGTTGTTCCTGAAGATATCTCTTTTTTTTGTTCGAAATAATCGAAAATATATTTTGAATTTTCTAGATAATAATTTTTTTCTTCGGCTTCTAATGATTTTATCTTCTGTTGGTTTTTATGGATAGCGTCTTTTGTATCCATATATTCATCTATGTTTTTTTTGTTGCCTGTTTTATTTTTTAGCTTTATTTTTAATGTTTCTATTTCTTCGCGTAATTTAGGAACAATTTCTGCGCGATTTTTGGAGAATTGTGAAACCATTTCACTATGTTTTTCATCCAATGTTTTTACTGATTTCATTTATAATATTATCACTACTCGAATGTTTATATTAATTTTTACGTAAAAAATAATCAAATAAAACCAGTCAGTAGGGTATATGCTAACCGAAGAAATCCAAGTCAATAAAAAATCGTTTCAAAAGATGCTTTTTTTGACGAATGCTATTGAAAAAGGCTGGACCGTTAAAAAAATGAAGGATTCTTATGTTTTCAAGAAAAAACATGAGAACAAACGCGAAATATTGAACGATGAATATCTCGAAAAATTCATCGATTCCAATTTGGATATCAATCTTTTATTGGGTTAGATGACTTCAAACCCTCCACCCTCTTCAAATAAATGAATAATTATATCTTCATGACAGTCTGATTTTATTTGTTTCTGGATTTTGACAATTTCTCTTGGGTCAATATCGTTGAATTGTACTTTCGTATTCAAATATGCCGAGAAAAATACATGTTTATCTGTATTGATAATAACGAGAACATTGCTTAGCTTAGATATCATAAATAGAATATTGGTTACAAAATTGAGAAGTGTCTGATTCCCTAAACTATGAGAATAAATGACACGCCAACTATATATGGTGTTTATAATAAAAATACACATTATCAAATAACTTGCTATTTGATATTGTAAATCCACTTGATACAATTGTTTCTTTTTGTATTCTTGGAAAACTTCTATTCGTTTTCCTACAGATTCATTATCTGTTGAGATATTCGGATTCACTTCTAAGAGTTTGATTAGTTTTTCTTCGCGTCTTATTTCGGTTGCGTATAATAAGACAAATGCTGCGGTCGTTAGATAATTCAGAATAAATCCGTTCTTATATTGTATTTCGGTTTCACTCAGATTTTCGTTTAAAGAACAAACGTGGTCATTACACTTTTGTGGGATGAAAAGTAGAAGAAGCGATGAAACCATGACACGATAGAGTTCGAGTGAAACACTGATGACCATAATCGTTTTTTGTTGGAAATCTTGATTGGTTAATGTATTATAAACGATTTGATAAAATGTCTTTGGTATATAAGTTACGTGGTCCATTTATTTTATATGTATATTCTTTGTTAGACCCGAATAAATAATTTTATTATTTGTAGGAAAAAATACCAAAATCTGTATAAAATTGATTGACTTTTCTGGGTTTATAATATGGGATATATATATGCCAAAGTGTAAATGCGGTGTTACGGCCTCTTTTGGCTACAAAGATGAAAAAGCGACTTGTTGTGTTCGTCATAAAACAAACGATATGTTAAATGTAGTGGATGTTTTGTGTTTGGATTGCAATAAACGCGCAATGTATAATTTACCTGGAAAAACAGGAGGTGTTTATTGTATCCATCATAAAAAGGATGAAATGGTAAATGTAAAAGGCAAGAGATGCGAGTTTATTTATCACGGTGGAATACCTTGTTATACTATACCGATTTATAATAAAGATGGAGAACTGAAAGGCCGATTTTGTATACAGCATAAAGAATCAGATATGGTAAATGTTATCGGTAAACGATGTGAAATGAATGGTTGTAGATTTCATGCTCAATTTAATCTTGATGGAGAACAAAAAGGAAAATTCTGTTCTCAACATAAAACTGATGGAATGATTGACGTAAGACATCGACGATGTGAATATGATGGTTGTTCAAATGCTCCCTCTTATAAATTTGAAAAAGATACTAGTTGTAGGTTTTGTGCTACACATAAATTGGAAGGAATGATAGATGGAAAACATCAATTTTGTATTTTTGAAGGATGTAAAATAGCTGCTGGATATAACGTAGTGGGGTCAAGTACACCATTATATTGTGGTAATCATAAAAAAGATGGAATGGTCGACTTGAAACATCCATTGTGTATGGAGTCTGGATGCGATAAACGTCCGATATTTAATTATGCTGGGATCAAAAATGGGTTATATTGTGTTAGTCATAAAAAAGATGGAATGGTCGACTTGAAACATCCATTGTGTATGGAGTCTGGATGCGATAAACGTCCGATATTTAATTATGCTGGGATCAAAAATGGGTTATATTGTGTTAGTCATAAAAAAGATGGGATGATAAATATTTTGTCTCCTAGATGTAAATCCACTTTTTGTGATAGTTTCTCTATGAAAAAATATGATTATTATTGTATTCCATGTTATATTCATTTATTTCCAGATAAACCAACGACTCGTAATTATAAAACAAAGGAAAAATCTGTGGTAGACTTTGTGTTATCCAAATTTGAAAATCTTTCTTGGATTGCCGATAAAAGAGTTCAAGATGGTTGTTCTAGAAGACGTCCTGACTTGCTCTTAGATTTAGGAACGCATATATTAATTGTTGAAATTGATGAAAATCAACATACTAATTATGATTGTTCTTGCGACAATAAACGGTTAATGGAAATTTCAAGAGACATTGGACACCGTCCTTTAATATTTATTCGGTTTAATCCTGATGAATATTTGGATAGTAATAATACAAAAATAAAAAGTTGTTGGAAACCAAATAAACAATCCGGTGTTTTATATGTTGATAAAAATAAAATAAAAGAATGGAATAGTAGATTATCATTATTACAAAACCAAGTTCAATATTGGATTCAAAATAAACCAGACAAAATGATTGAAATAGTCCAACTGTTTTATGATGGAATGATGCCTACATAATCGGTTGTTAAAAAAAATTAAATTAATTTTTTTATTTTTATGTAGGTATTTTTAAGTTAGGGACTTTTTCCCACAAAATTATTTTCTTTAGCAATAATATACCGAAAATATGGGAGGAGCCCTTATGCAGTTAGTCGCCTACGGCGCACAAGATGTTTTCCTTACTGGAACCCCTGAGATTACTTTCTGGAAGGTGTCTTACAGACGCCATACCAACTTCGCTATGGAGTCTATCGAGCAGACCTTCTCCGGACAGGCTGATTTCGGCAGACGTGTTACATGCACAATCTCCAGAAATGGTGATCTTGCCTACCGCACATACCTCCAGGTTACTCTTCCTGAGATTAACCAGTCGATGGCTTCCACAAGTGTCGCTGGTTCTGGAGTTTATGCCCGTTGGCTCGATTTCATCGGTGAGCAGCTCATCTCGCAGGTCGAGGTCGAGATTGGAGGTCAACGCATTGACCGCCAATATGGTGACTGGATGCACATCTGGAACCAGGTCACAATGACATCTGAGCAACAACGTGGATACTTCAAGCTCATCGGAAACACCACACAGCTCACATACTTGATTGACCCCACATTCGCTGCTATTGCTGGACCTTGCGCTGCCACCGGTGTCCCCACACAGGTGTGCGCTCCCCGCAATGCTCTCCCTGAGACCACTCTCTACATTCCTCTCCAGTTCTGGTTCAACCGCAACCCTGGTCTTGCTCTTCCCCTTATTGCTCTCCAATACCACGAGGTCAAGATTAACCTTGACATCCGCCCTATCGGTGAGTGCCTCTGGGCCGTCAACAACATCACCTCCAGTGCCGCTGGTAACCAGGCTGTCACGACTGCTTACCAACAGTCGCTCGTTGCTGCCTCGCTCTATGTTGACTACATCTTCCTTGACACTGATGAGCGCCGCAAGATGGCCCAGAACCCTCACGAGTATTTGATTGAGCAGGTTCAGTTCACTGGTGATGAATCTGTTGGTTCTTCGTCGAACAAGATCAAGCTCAACTTCAACCACCCTGTCAAGGAGCTCATCTGGGTTGTCCAGCCTGATTCCAACGTTGATTACTGCTCGTCGCTTGACCCTTCGCAGCTCCTCTACAAGGTGCTCGGAGCTCAGCCTTTCAACTACACAGACGGAATTGATGCTCTCCCCAACGCTATCCACGCCTTCGGTGGACCTGCCGAGACACAAGGTTCGCAAGCCTTCGTCACCTCGTCTGGTCTTTTCCAGATGCCTGGAGCTTTGGATGCTTCCATCGGTTCCGGAAATATCAACCAGGGTGCCTGGTATACCAGCCAAGGAACCACCTTGCCTGATGTTCCTTTCCAGTCCCAATACGGAGCTGCTTCCACATCCGGTCTCTCGGATGCCGGAACATTCGTTCTTGCCGAGACCGCTCTTGACCTCCACTGCTGGGGTGAGAATCCTACTGTCACTGCTAAGCTCCAGCTTAACGGCCAGGACCGCTTCTCTGAGCGCGAGGGTTCTTACTTCGATGTTGTCCAGCCTTTCCAGCACCACACTCGTGCCCCTGATACGGGTATCTGCGTGTATTCCTTTGCTTTGAGACCTGAGGAACACCAACCCAGCGGGTCGTGCAACTTCTCCAGAATCGATAACGCTGTTCTCCAGCTTGTCCTTTCTTCCCCTACTGTTTCTGGAACTGCCACTGCTAAGGTCCGTGTGTATGCCGTTAACTATAACGTTCTCCGCGTCATGAGTGGCATGGCGGGAGTGGCTTATTCCAACTAAACGGTTTTATTACCATTTACAGTGTCATATTTTTTATTCTTTATAAAAAATATGTGATGATAGTTTTTGCTTTACTTTAAAGTAAAGCAAACATTTTTAAAAGCAAAAGCAAACAATATAAAGACTGATATTTATATACACTATGCCAAAATTTGATATTGTATCACTTATTGAAAATAATCCTATAACAAAATTAACAACCAATTACAATAATAGATTTTTAGTAAAAATAAAAAATACATTTACTGATACACATCAACATCTATTTATTTCTTCTTTTTATTGCTGGTTAAATTATCATAAAACAAATGATTATATTATTGATTTAGATACAATTTGGAAATGGCTTGGATTTACACAAAAATCTAGTGCCAAACGTATTATCGAAAAAAATTTTATATTAAATACAGATTATATAATTAATTTATCACAAACAACTCTAAGAGGTGGTCATAATAAAGAAAAAATAATGTTAAATATAAAAACATTTAAATTATTCTGTTTGAAAGCAGAAACAAAAAAAGCAAATGAAATCCATGAATATTTTATAAAATTAGAAGAAATATTACAAGAAATAATTCAAGAAGAAAGTAATGAATTAAAATTACAATTAGAGCAATTAAAACAAACAAATGAAAAAGATAAAGAATATCAAATACAATTAGAAAAAGAAAAATTATTATTAAAAGAATTTGGAAAAAATTGCTCTATTGTGTATATTATAAAAGTAAAAACATATGAAAATGGACAATATGTTGTAAAAATCGGAGAAAGTCGAAGAGGTATTCAAGCCAGATATGCTGAACATAAAACAAATTATAAAGATATTCTTTTACTTGACTGTTTTATTGTGTCAAAAAGTGATGAGTTTGAAAGAATGATACATAATCATATCAATATCAAACCTAATAGAGTTGTTAATTTACCTGGGCATGAAAAAGAAGTAGAATTATTTTTAATTGGTAATGAATTAACATATGAGATGTTATTACAAATAATAAATGAAAATATTCATAAATATAATAATATTCCAATCGACAATTTAGTTGATAAATTATATAATGAAATTGATACATTAAAAGAACGTTTGGAAAATAAATATTCAATTGCTGAGCCAGAATCTGCTATAACAAATATTGTAATAGACGCAACCATTTTACAAAAAATTCTAGATAATCAAATAGAAATGACAAAACAATTACAAGCTCTAGAAAAATCGAATAAAGAAATACTAGAAAAATTAAATAAAAGTCAAACAAAAACTACAACTAATTTTAATAAACCATTAACTACAATAAGTCATAAACTCCAACAAATTAATCCTGAATCAATGACTATTATAAAAGTGTATGATACGGTTGCTCAATGTCTAATAGAAAATAATTACAAAATGAAACGGCCATCGATTGAAAAGGCTATTAATGAAAATCGAATATATAAAGGATTTATATGGGCTTATGTAGACCAATCAAAAGACCCGAATATTATTCATAATACTATAACTATTCGTAAATCTAAAATACAAAATAATGGATATATTGCAAAATTAAATATCGACCAAACTGAAATATTAAATGTTTATTTAGATAGAAAAACTGCAGCAAAAATGAATGGATATAAATCAATTTCAGCTTTAGATAATCCAGTAAAGAATAAAACAATCACAAATAATCATTATTATATCCTTTATGACAACTGCAAAGAATCTTTGATTCAATCTTTTGTAGAAAAAAGAGGAGAACCTATTTTATATAAAATGGGGGTTGGATATTTTAATTCTGAAAAAAAACTCGAACATGAATTTGTTTGTAAATATGATTGTATTAAACAATTAAAAATAAGTGATAAAACTCTTGCAAAAGTATTAGATTTAGATGTCATGTATAATAATCATTATTTTTGTTCATTGGGAGAAAAACTCGTCATATAGATTTATATTCCAATAATATATATCTTCAAATATTCAGAGAGGTTTATATTTTGGTTCATATAATTCATATAAAACCAATATAAAAACCATCCCAATAACATATCAAAGATGGCTCAATCTCATACCCACGTAACGACCCAGAAACAACTTCTTCTTGACAATTTGATGGATTTTTACAAAAAAGACAATACAGGAAAGAATCCCCTACAAAAAATGATGGAGGTCATTAATGGTGAATCCAAAATTTCCCTCAGAATCGTCGATTGGTTCGTGACAAATTACGCAAAAAAATATTTCACTGTTTATGAAGTCCCCAAAATAGTCCACAATGAAATATCACAAACGGAAACTGTAAGGTTCAAAGTATTTCACGAATATAAACTCAAATTGAAGGCATACGCAAAAAAAAATTTCGACCCATTTTGTCGTTGGGAACGTATCCAGATACCTTATGACGAGGAATCTTCGATGGAAACCACAATCGGTCAACTTAACTTTTTTAAATGGGCTATCGAGAACCGAATCATAGATTATATTCAAGCACATTATTCAGAAATAGAAGACGATATGAATAGTCGCAATAGCACATCAAAAAGAAAAACGGCGGTTTCGACCGCAGGAGGAGACGAGAACAAAACCCGAAAGAAACGCGAAGAACTTTCTATTTCGGCTTGTAAATGTATTAAGAAGGAAAATGTTAAGATTGTCGTTAAATTCAATTAAACGATATAAATAAAAATACATAATAAATATATAATAAATTATATGGTAAAATGTATTCATAAATATGTCATAAATACAAAAACAAATCCTCAGCCTCCTGGTGTTGGCGATTTTTTACGAGGAACGATTGCGTTATATGAATTATCTAAAAAATATGGATATGAATTATATTTTGATAATAACCATCCTTTTTTTTCTTATCTAGAGAATTCCCCATATATCGTATCAAATAATTCAGAAGCAATAGAATTAATTCCACCAATTGATTATGACAATATATATAATTCATTAGTTTCATTATTTGAATCTTCGAATGATTTTACAGTTCTTACAAACGCTTTTTATAAAGAAGATATTTCAATAGAATGTAAAAAATATCTCCAAAATATTTTAATCCCTTCTGTAGAAGTAAAAAATAAAATCGAAGACATTTTTACAAATTTTTTTAAAATATCCATAAATGAATCTTATAAAGTAATTCATTTACGTTTCGGAGACAGATTTATTCATAATAATGAATATGACAATGATATATATGAATTATATTACAACAAAATCCAAAATTTATTAAAACAAAATAATGAAACAAAATATATTCTAATATCAGATTCATCGCAAATAGCAAATAAATTAAAAGAAAATATAGATGAATTATATTATTGGAATAACAGCAAAATACATTTGGGAGATTTACGAAATAATGAAACAAACCTGCAAGGAACTGTTTATGATACAATGGTCGATTTTTTCATATTATCAAAGGCTACTGAAATTATATCTAACGGCTCTGGATTCAGCCGTTATTTATCCCGAATTTTTGATATTTGTTATACCGGTATATAATTTATGTAAAATGAAATGTAATAATGTATAATATATGGACTTTATACATTATAACCCAAAATATTATTTCGAAGAAACAGTAAAAACGTATATTGATCCTCCAAACCAATCAAATCTTTATGACACATATCGAGAACCTTTATATATATCCGAACCGTTGTTATTTAAAAATCCCACGCAATCAAAGCATATTACTATACCATTTTTTATACCCTTTTTAAATTCAACACCTTCTATTATAATCGATCTAAAAAATCGGCTGTTTTTAGAAATAGAATATTTGGAATTGTTTTATGAAAATATTTCTCTGTCGGTTTCTATAGAAAATACATTTACAATAACAGCGGAGAACCTGAAAAAACGGAAAATTCAACTTTTTACGCCGGTCATAAAGAGAATTCATCTTACTTTACCCAATAAATTAGAAATAAGAATCCCATCAGAATATCCCGATTTACCTCCCGATTTATATATAAATGACATTCCATATATAAATCTCATTAATTGTTGTAATCTAGAAAGAATAAAACGGACAATTAAAAAGTATTTTTTATCAAATTGTATTTCGTGTACAACAATTATTAAACCAGATATGTGGAAAAATAATATGATGTTATCGGATGTATTATTTGAAATAGATAAAAATGAGAAAATAAAAAAAATAGTGAAATATGATATTTTATTGGGAGAGTTAATGAGAACCCGAGGATTAGATTTTCCTATTTTTTTGAATATTTTTGTGTTTTTGAACGGCGATGTCTAGACTTTCTATTTGACTTTCCTTTGTTTCTTTTTATAGACTTTTTGTGGTAACCTCCAAAATTGAATGGGGTTTTTTTATGGCTTTCATGTGCTTTATCTTGTTCATCTTTTGATAAACTCATTATAGTGGAACATCCTCCATCAACGAATGCAAATTGTGTTCTAGGATATTCTTCTCGTAAAAAATCAAAAAGGTCTTGTGTCGTAAATGTTATATTATAAGGAGTTGTTTTTGTTAGCCCCCAACTTTTCTTATTAATATAATTAATAAATGCCAAATAATGTTTATCGCGAAGTAAATGAACTATTTTAACTTTCGTTCCATCTTGGAAAAATAATGTAACATTATCATCAAACATGCTTGTTGACTCAAATAATTTTGATTTAATTCTTTCTCCATATCCCATCTTTCCACTAGAGAATTTTCCATATTCTAGTTTGAGTTCATACTCTTTTATTGCAACATCACAGCTATTTGATACAAATGAACTAAGCCAACTACATTTTGGACTATATTGTAATTGAAATCCACTATCTTTTATTTTTTGAAATTCCAAAGCACACTCACTATCTTTACCTTGATAGGTAGTTTTATGATTTTCAATATATTTAGCTTTGATATCTTTCATTATATTTTCCATAATTGATTTTCTACTGCTGTCGCTTCTTGATGAAACAAGCCTATCATATATTATTTTTGCGGTTGCGAGTGTGTCATCAACTTCCGAGGTATAATGTATTATTGATTTACAACCAGGTGAAGCAAAATTACCTTTCATGTATTCTTCATTATAAGGTAATGAAAAAAATTTTAATTTATCTACTGAACCACAACTTAATCCAGAATGAAGCATTATAAAAACTACGCAAAAATCTGAAGATATTGAAACTCTTTTTGATGGTGCTTCTACTGGTTCTTCTACTGGTTCTTCTACTGGTTCTTCTAGTTTTCTTTTTCTACTCATATTATATATAATCATATATAATATCTGTTCGTAAGTTCGTTCTAAGAAAGCAATGGCCGTTGATTCTTATCCACCTTCATTGGCTCAGGTAAAATGAAAGGGATGCGGTCCATTATAGCCAAGCTCTCAAGTTCTTTAAATTGGGGTTGTATAGGCGCCATTGGCGTGACTAAATTCGTGGAACCCGTCCCTTTCAAGTAGGAATCAATGTCAGCGAAATTACGGGATAATGCCAAAGGTCCCATTTGGCCTCCTAGTAGGCCATCTCCAGCATAATGGTTGGTAAATGCTTGTCCGTTTCCCTGGTTCTTGTACATCAAATACAATCGTTGGTCTTCGCGACCCATTTCTTCGAATTTATAATTGCCCCTATCATTTTTATTCCTTGTAGATGCCATTTATATTCTATGAATATATTTTCTTCTTGACAACAACTAAGATAACCTTCTTGACAACTTCACAAAATCCTCCGCAATTGGACTTTCCTTTTCATACAATTCAATGAAATCTGAAAAATAATCGTAGGTTAAGAGAACACATAAACCGGTTTCTTCATCCTCGGATAGAAAACATCCAGCGGCTAGTTTATATAATGACATAAACATAGGATTGTTTTTGGTTTTGTCAAAAATAATGTTCATCCCACGAGATACCGCTTCAGTGTCATAAAGAAGTTCGTCGTATGATTCCGGTTCGGTATCTTTTAAATGACCCCATGTTCTTTCTAAATAAACGAGGTCCATTTTGAAGTATTTTCTCATGGCATCACGATATTCCTTATTGGTTGAATACATAGAATATTCCTAAAGAATAAATATCATATTTTATCGAATGATATTTATTTATCACTATCAATGAGTTTATAGAAGGAAAAGGGGGCGACGGTAGGAACGACGCTTCTTGTTGGACTTTCTAGCCTTAGACTTCTTGGCTTTCTTCGATTTCTTCGAAGACTTGCGTCTGCGTCTTCCTCCAGAAAGTGTTCTAACAGTAACAGTGGGGTCAGAAGCACGAGCCACGTCTCCACTTGTAATATCACCTACAGCACTAGACGCTCCAGTCGCAATTTTACTGTCTAATAAAGAATTGGTTAATAAAGAGCTCATTATATAGTATTCGAAGATATTTATCGGACTCCATTTTCTCTGGCCGAAGCACCACCGCGCGTCCAGCCATTCATAGCAACTTCCTCAACAGAAAAAGCGGGATTAGTAATATGCGAACGCAAATCGTCACGAATAGGATAACTTTGATAATCAATATAAGGTTTTTCAGAGATAGTAGCAACACTCTTTAAATCGCGAATATTCTGGCCCTGTTGAAGTTGGGATTCCAAAGTAGGATCACCACCGCCTCTTCCTAAATAGGGAACTGTGGCAAAAGGACGCTGAAAAAGCTGGACTTTTTCGGTTCCCCTTTCAGATTCAATTTTGTTAAAGATCTGGGATTCTACATCAATAACAGAGGAACCAGTTCCAAATCCATTGTTTGGGATAAACCCCGGAATTTCACTAGCGAATTTGACGGCACTGTTTGAACTGTACCCGCTAAAATAATTCGCAACACTGTAGTTTCCAAACCTTGTGTTTTGGACATTTTGCTGTGTTTGGTCAGGAACATCTGCTTTTAAACTAGCCATAGTATTGAATGTGTATCCGTGGAGAGACGTCATAATATAGTATATAATTATTTTTTTACGCCTTATTAATTAGTATATCTATCTAAATTTCTGGCACAAGCAAACAGATTGCCTTCTTTACACGAGACCATACTACCATAACAAAAATCGGCAAATCCTGCTTGGTCATTCGGAATAGTCGTTGCGGGATTCGAATAAAAAGGCTGTAAAGATTGTTCAAAAACAAATTGTTCTCCTAAATCTGTGAATAATTTCTTTGCTATATCTGGCTGCCCAGGGTTCTGGTCAATTACTAACTGTTGGGCCTGTTGTAAAATCGTCTGGTTCACATTTGTATTAAATGCCGGTGGGGCGGGTTTTTTCTCAGGATTGTAGTCGTAATCCGGGAGCAAAACATTCGAAAATGGGTTAGTATCGCTCGGTGTGTCAAATGTCTTTATAGGGTCGACAGAATAGTCGCTTAAAACAGCTAAAGCAGGATTTTCAAATCCCTCTTGTTTTGCTTTTATCTCCGTCTTTTTCTCGCGCTCTTGTTTTCGGTAATAATGGAGCGCAAAAATAGCGGCCAAAGTCATTAATCCAATGAATATAATACGAATACTTCGTTGAAATAAATAAAGCAAGATAACTAATAATATAACTGCTCTTGAAATAGCATTCAACTTTTGATTATAAGTCATGCCTTCTACAGGAAAAAATTCGGCACTATATAAGAGAACATTCGGGTTCTCCGACCAAAATGGAATTAATAATCCTCTTAATGGTTTATCTAGTATATTATTTGATATATCAGTTTCAATACTAAAATCACTAGATATTAACGACATTATATATATTGTTTATTATTTTTTTAGAGGGGTTTTTACACCTTTACCACAAAGTGAATCGCTGAATAATGTATAAATATATCTTTATTCGATATCCGTAGATAATGTGCGTTTTATACATTTTTTATCCATTTGAAATGTCTCTACATTATCCGATTGTGGAACAATTTTTATGACACATTTAGATTTTTCGCCATAAAGAGGTTCAGTGCACCCTTTCTCTGTATTCCTCTTCTTAGCGGTCTTACTTTTTTTCTTAAATTCTTTGTAAGATTTCGTACATCTAGAACGAAAATGTTCATAACGGTCACGAATATCATTATAAGTCAATCCTGATTTCTTTTTCAACATCTTGTTGATGACTTCGTGAAGTTCATAAATATATTTGGAGAACGTAGTTCTCGATTTCATTGCGTCAGCCGTGAGCGGATGTTTTTTGAAGTTTTTTTTCAAATTGCGCCGACATTTACCACAGGGCAAGACATTTTGAAGATTGAGAATAAAATTTCGGTAATAACGTTTATCATCACATGTTGGGTTTACTGGATAATTGAAACTCATTGTATGAAGATAATGCCACATACTAGGCCCCCATACAGTAGTAAGCATACCATCGCCGCTATTATAATCGTCTACTGAATATGGTGTTTGTTTCATTTAACATAATGAGAGATATATTTAGGAGGAGGTATATGTTTATTTTGTCTAAAAAAAGTGTCGTTATATTTTATATGGCAAATCTTATTTTATACGTAAACACATTATTAAAACCCTATTATAAATATGCACTTGCGTTTTTTCTACTAGTTGTTTTTGTGACAGTTGCGAGATTCGCTTATCAGTCTTATTTTGTGAAGACAAATTCAGTGAAAAATGCGGCTAATGTAGCAAACGCAAACAATATTAAACCTATAACAGCCGTTTATTTTTTCCATGTAGATTGGTGTCCTCATTGTGTGAAGGCAATCCCTGAATGGAATGCTTTTGCTGAGATTTATAACAATAAAGAGGTGAATGGGCATTTAGTTCAATGCTATGATATTGACTGCACGGATGATAATGGAGACGCTGTTGTCCAATTTGACCCTACAGATGGTTCAAATACGAATATTTCGCCGACCCCGATTAAGATTTCGCAATTGGTCAAGAAGTTCAAGATTGATTCATACCCTACAATAAAACTAACGAAGGATGGGTCGACAGTTGAGTTCGAAGCCAAGGTAACGAAGCAGAATTTGATTCAGTTTGTGACAAGTGTTTAATTCGCCGATTCTTTCATGGATTCTTTCATTTTATTTATAAAAAAATCAATCCCAGTTTTCACCAGATGTTCTCGTTCTTCTTTTCCATAAAGTGTCTTGAAGACATATTCTAAAGAAATTATATTTTCCATGATAAACTGATATGGAAATTCTCTAGAATTATCATTATTGAACAATCCATTATTATGTATAACATTATAAATAACCGAAAAAATAATATTAAGAATATTCGAAGACCCCGATATGGGGATTTGTCGGTAATTTTTAGGAAAATTTCCTAGAGAAATACCGAGAACTTCATCGATGTTCTCACAAACACATTTTGTAATAGGGTAATTTAAAAAAAAACCTCCATCGATATAACATTTTTCTTCTTTTAATAAAGGAGAAAAAAGAACCGGAATAGAGCAACTAGCATATATGGCATCAATTACAAGCCATTCGGGATGTGTCTTGAAGGATATATCTACTAGTTCAAACCCATTTAATTCGGTAGCATATATATGGATATCAATGCCATTATACTCATGTAGTTCTGACATGGTAATATCGGACGATAAATCGACGGATTTCAAAAGGGGTTCGAAAATGTTCTCGAAAAAACCGCGATGAATTATTCCTTTTTTATCGAATATCTCGAGAACCGAATGCCGATTGTTTTTCATGACAGTATCCCAAGGACGTTTAACGAAATAATTAATAATTAATTCGGGTTCGATTTTTAGAGCAAAAGCTAACCCGACAATAGAGCCTACAGATGTCATGTAGATTGATTGAACATCATCCATATTTAAAAACCCAGAATGAATGGCTTCTTGTAAAATGCCGGCCATAGAAAAACCCCAGACGGTTCCACCTGAAAGAACAAGATGTTTTATTTTTCTCTGATGATATACGACCGCCGATGATTCAGGAACCCCATCCTGAAGTCCAGTATCTGAAATTTCTAGTAGCGAATCATGTTCTTGACAAGTGTTTAAATCCATAGATAAAGGGTTCTCGGCGGGGGTCATAAAGAAAAATATGTGGATAAATCTATATATTTTTTAACTGGTGTATTATATAGAATGTCTTGTTTGTTATACGTGAATGACGAAGAAGCCCATCATAAAGTCGATATAGACGAATTATACGAGAAAAAACACCAAAGGGATTTAAAACAGCTGTCGATTTTCAACAAGATTTTAAACAGGATTCATAAGCGTATACAACTGACAGGTAGAAATAAAAGGCTAGACAAACATATTTGGTTTACGGTTCCTGAATATATTTTCGGAGAACCTAACTACGACCAGGGGGAGTGTTTGGGATATTTAGTAAGCAAATTGGAAGAGAATGGGTTTTATGTAAAATATATGCATCCAAATACGCTTTTTATTTCTTGGGAAAACTGGATTCCAGCGTATACTAGAAATGAAATCAAGAAGAAGTTGGGCGTAGTTCTAGATGAAAAGGGAAATGTAATTGATAAATTAGACGAAAACGTAGAAATAGAAAGCCACGACCCCGCAGTAAGGCTTATTCAAGCCAATGAGAGGAATAAAAAACAATTCACGCCGATTAAAGAATATAAACCTACAGGAAATATGGTTTATAATCCAGAATTTTTCGAGAAAATAGAGAAGAAAGTTTCGTTTTCTGGTGTATAGAATATCCCGAAGAAAATTGAAGCATTTATACTTTTATGACATTCCTACAAAATGGATACACGCGTTCTTTCTAAAAAAGTTAAAGATAATGACAATAAAATGAATCAACCCACAGCATCTGCCATAGCGACCCTAAGTGCTAAACAGAAAACTAAAAAGAAGAAGATTCCATTGAATTCTGTAGATAAAAATAAACTATGGGCCATTTTCGATGAAGACACAAAATCCATATCCGAAAATGTTGTGGTTGATACACAAAACACCGATAGTTGTAGGCTATGTAATTCCGTCCTAATAACCATGGACGACGGATTCCCTACATGTACCAACGACCAATGTGGGTGGATGTTTCGCGATGTTTTAGATTATTCGCCTGAATGGCGATTCTTCGGAGCAGATGACAAAAACGCGAATGACCCTACGAGATGCGGAAATCCAGTGAATCCCCTCTTATTGGAATCGTCATTCGGTTGTAAGGTTCTTTGTAATAACCGGTCTTCATATGAAATGAAGAAGATTTCGAAGTGGACGTCTTGGCAATCGATGCCGCATAAAGAAAAGTCGCTGTATGACGAGTTCCAGTTTATTACAGTGATGGCCCAGAATGCGGGTATTCCAAAGATTTTCATCGACGATGCTATGGCAATTCATAAAGATATTTCTGAACAACAGATGTTTAGAGGATTAAATAGAGACGGCATCAAGTCGGCATCGATATATATCTCCTGTAGAATGAATGGATGTCCTAGAACAGCACACGAGATTGCTGAGATTTTTAGATTGGATAAAGCGAGCGCAACTAAGGGATGTTCGATGGCAGTCAATATTTTAGCAAATATTGATAGAGGAACTGAGAACAAGAGTGAATTATGCGCAACAAAACCGAGTTTATTTATAGAAAGGTATTGTAGTTTGCTTGGGGTTAATCACGAGTTATCATTGCTTTCAAAGTTCATAGCAAATAAGATTGAACAGAAAGCAATAATAACGGATAATACTCCACACGCGATTGCTGCTGGGATTATTTATTTCGTTTCTCAAGTATGTGGATTGAACATATCTAAGAAGGATATAAATATCAAATGCGGAGTGAGTGAAGTTACCATCAATAAGTGTTTTAGAAAGATGGATAGTATTCGAGGTGAATTGATACCCCAATGTATTTTAGAGAAATATAAATGAATTATTATTTTTGGATTTAATTTACATTTTAATTTTTAGATTTTTTTATGGAAAAAGAGTATAGATGTCAGATACAACAGAGAACATTACGTATGAGATAGAGTCAATTCAAGAAGAGGTTCCCGTGGAGGTCCCTGTGGAGGTCCCTGTGGAGGTCCCCGTAGAGGTTCCTGCGGAGGTCCCAGTGGAGGTCCCCGTAGAGGTCCCTGCGGAGGTCCCCGTAGAGGTCCCCGTAGAGGTCCCCGTGGAGGTTCCCGCGGAGGTCCCTGCGGAGGTTCCCGTGGAGGTTCCCGTGGAGGTTCCTGTAGAGGTTCCTGCGGAGGTCCCCGTGGAGGTTCCTGCGGAGGTCCCCGTAGAGGTCCCTGCGGAGGTTCCCGTGGAGGTTCCCGTGGAGGTTCCCGTGGAGGTCCCTGCAGAGGTTCCTGTGGAGGTTCCCGTGGAGGTCCCTGCAGAGGTTCCTGTGGAGAGTCAAGAAGATGTAATACCTACTGTACAAGAAGAGGTCCATGTAGAGGTTCCTGTGGAGGTTCCTGTGGAGGTTCCTGTGGAGGTTCCTGTGGAGGTTCCTGTGGAGGTTCCTGTGGAGGTTCCTGTGGAGGTCCCTGTGGAGGTTCCTGTTGAGGTTCCTGTGGAGGTTCCTGTGGAGGTTCCTGTGGAGGTTCCTGTGGAGGTTCCTGTGGAGGTTCCTGTGGAGGTTCCTGTGGAGGTTCCTGTGGAGGTTCCTGTGGAGGTTCCTGTGGA
>Ga0214919_10001228_pt1 | contig 42647 bp, 37 predicted proteins | sample LL1503_MetaG_FD_177994 | JGI IMG/M metagenome (GOLD analysis project Ga0214919, IMG submission 177994) | Freshwater microbial communities from Lake Lanier, Atlanta, Georgia, United States - LL-1503 | ecosystem: Environmental > Aquatic > Freshwater > Lake | place: USA: Georgia | collected... | reverse complement strand
ACTCAACCAACCATGCCTACTCAACCACCAATGCCTACTCAACCAACCATGCCTACTCAACCAACCATGCCTACTCAAGCAACAATGCCTACTCAACCAACCATGCCTACTCAAGCAACAATGCCTACTCAACCAACCATGCCTACTCAACCAGCACAAGGTTTTCAGAATCAAGGTGTTCAAAGTCAAGGTTTAGATTATACAAAAAAAATGAAGGAAGGGTTCCGTGCTCAGTATACGGATGCAATTCGTGGAGCTGCTGGGGCAAAAGATAGCTATGAACCTATTGGCGCCTATGATAATGTATCTCTATCTACGGGAAACAATGTATCAAAGTGGAGATTTACAGCCCCTGATGAACCATTATTAGGTGCCGAATTTGAGCCCGGTAATGATAGTTTATTTATCTTTAAGAATAATCAATGCAAACCCGAATGCTGTGGATCTTCATTTAGTTGCTCTGGTGGCTGTGTATGTACAACACCCAAACAACGTCAATATATTGCTGGACGAGGGGGTAATAGAACCAGCCCACAAGAAGATTAAACTTGATAAAAACTAATTTAAATTATATATATAGATATATATATGAAATTTAAAAAACATATGAATGAGTATATCCTTATAATAGGGTTATTATTACTTGGAGTGGTTGCATTTTTTTTATCAAAAAGAGATGAAGGTTTTCAGAATTCAGATGAGTTAACAAAAGTTGTAGATAAATTAAATTCAATATATTCATTAGTATCTAAACCTGACATTAATAATGAAGTATTTGAATCAAATATTAAAAAATATAGGAATTTAACTGGAATGGATTTTGTATATAATCCTAATAAAAAGGAAGAGGCAAAGGCAGAAACAGAGGCAGTGGCAGAGGCAGAGGCAACTACTGAAGTAGTAGCTCCACCTGTAGAAAAGGGAGAAAAAGGAGATCAAGGTCTACCTGGTGTATCTGGGGAAAAGGGTGAAAAGGGTGAAAAGGGTGAAAAGGGTGAAAAGGGTGAAAAAGGTGATGCTGCAGATGACACTACTGGAATAGCGCTTCTTATGTTATCAAATAAATTAGATAATATAAGTCAAGAGATATCAAAATCACAAAACTACGGTACTATTACTGATTCATCTTTTGATACACAAGACGTAAGAACACCTATAATTGATGCAGAAGCTGCGGCTGCACAAGAAGCTCTTAATGCTAGAACATTTGAAAAAGTAGAACCAAATGATAGATCTTCATTATTAGAAATAACCAAACAGCAAAATAAGAATATAGCAACACTATTAAATTCACCACAAAAGAAACAAAATGTTAAAAATCCAATAAGAATAACAACAACACGATCACCATTAAAAAATCCAATACCTACTGATATAGCTCTATCAACATCCACAGATGCAATAGCAGGTTCATCAGATATAACAGAAGTAGAAATGCCTGCAGAAAGAGCTGGAATAATTGGTGGTCGTAGAATGCTACCACCAGAAAAAAAGAATGATAAAATTATTATACCAAATAATGAGACCTTTAAAAATCCTTCAGACAGTCAAGGTTTAGAATATCGTAGCTCACAACTTGGGAGGAAATAAAATACTATAACACCCACTAAACTGAAATAATATATGTAATACACCAAAATGTGCAGCAAATACTAAAAACTCAATTATTACCGTATTAGTTATACTATATCCTCGAAAGATACACATTAATAAAAGTACTATTGCCGGAAGAAACGACATTAAAAGTGTTTCAATTACAAAGAAATAAGGACTTTTTATAGGATATGATAAATCTCTCACAAATACTGATACAGTAGTTAAAAATATTACTGACACAATTAATAAAAACATAGTGACATTTGATATGAAATTTGTTATGGGTACACCAAAAAAGGTATATGTTAATAAAGATGTGTCTTTTTTGCTTGATTTATTAAATATTAAAGAAAGTAAAACTCCCACAACAACTCCTGCAATAATAGAACTATAAAATATATCCATATGTTACTCTATATATAGAGAGATGAAATCATATGACATATGTATAATTGGGTTTGGAACTGCCGGTATGCTAGCACTTTCATTACTTCCGACACTAAATATATGTATTATTGATCCATATTTTGATGGAGGAGATCTTTTTAGAAAATGGCATTCTGTAGAAAGCAATACAAAATTAATAAAAGTAGTTGATGCATTACGTCTTATCTATCCAAATTATCAACTTCCTCAAAAATATAGTGATTATGATTTACAAAAGACCACACCATTATACATAATTAGTGAGCTTTTAAAAGATTTTGTATCAACTAAGTTAAAGTCTGTAGATTTAGTACAAGATGAAATACATAGTTTGAATTATACAGAACACATGTGGTATTTAAACAATACACTAAAATCAAAGGCAATACTACTATGTAATGGTTCTAAACCAAAAACTTTAGATTGTGGTATACCAACTATACCTTTAGAAAAGGCATTATGTAAGACTAGTTTATCAAAATATATTAATGCTAATGATAATGTAATATTATTTGGAACATCTCACAGTGGAACACTTGTGTTAGAAAATTTAGAATCATTAAATGTTAAAACAGTTGCAGTATACAATAAAGAGACACCATTTGAATTTGCATGCGACGGACATTATGATGGAATTAAAGAAGATGCTGAACGTATTGGGCGAGATATATTAAGTAATAAATATAAAAATATTTCATTAATCCCATACAAAGATATTGGGTCAATATTAAAAGCATCTAAACAAGCAACATGGTCAATATATTGTATTGGATTTACACAGCATAATAATATTAACCTATGCATTGATGGTATAAAAAAAGATATTTCTAGATTTGATGGAACTACAGGAAAGCTAGAGGGCTGTCCTGGAGCATGGGGATTTGGAATAGCATACCCTTCTACTGCCCCGGATTCTGAGCATGTAGATGTTGGTATTTATTCATTTGTAGAGCATATTCAAAAACAAATAGTAGATATAAAACATTTTCTTAATTAGATGAGTAGACCTCTAAGATCTAATAATAATGTAAATGATTTTTTCACAAACTTGAAAAATAATTCAAAACCAGTTTCAAATCTTGCTTATAATTTTAATGCAAAGCCATCAAATACTATTAAAACTTCTAACGCACCAACAACAAACGCACCAGCAAAAAATAGTAGTCCATTTTCTAGTATATTTGGTTTATTTCAAGGTCCAAAAAATTCTCCATCACCATCAAGTTCTCCTTCAAATGGATCTATTCGTGCTGCAGAAATATCCCCTTCACCTTCATCTTCACCAACAACAGGATTAAGTAAATCAATAACATTATTTATTATTTTTTCAATATTGGCAATAATTTTTATCTACAGATTTGAAAAAGAAATATTTGCAGGAATATCAAATTTTGGACAAAATATTCGTAGCTATTTTGATAAACCTGCAGCTCCACCAATTAACGCATCCGATGACAAACCGGCAGATGTTACGGGTCCCCCATATCCTCCACAAGATGAACAAATTCTAAAAGCATCTGGTGCAGATGGTAAGACATTAGATATTATTGACAAACTTATACCATATGGTAATCCAGAGGTATTTAATATAAGCAAGAATGAGTTTACATATTATGATGCCGAGCCATTATGTAAGGCATTAGGTGCAGAACTTGCAACATATGATCAAGTAAAAGAAGCATGGGGTAAAGGCGCAGATTGGTGTAATTACGGATGGGTAAAAGGACAGGCTGCAGTCTATCCCACGCAAAGAGAAACGTGGGACCGAGTGCAATCAGGACCTGAGGGAACAGAAGATTCATGTGGTGTCCCTGGATTAAATGGAGGATACTTTGATAATCCAGAGATTAAATTTGGTGTAAATTGTTATGGTGTAAAACCCAATCAATCAGACCATGATCAAGAAATGTTAATGATGAAAGGAAAAATTCCTTTATCAGTTGCAGCATTAGAAGTTGATAGAAAAATAAATGAATTTAAGAAAGAAGCATCTGATATTGGTGTTATGCCATTTAATACAAGTAAGTGGTCTAGTATTTAGAGTTCAAATTTTGTAAATTTATGATGATTCTGTCTATTTAGCTGATCTCTTACATAAGGATCTATTTTATCTTCCTTTTTATCTAACTCAGATTCTGTAATTTCAAGCATATAATCATTATATGCTTTAGATTTATTTAAATCAATATAGCCCCATATTATACATTCAATATGTAGACTGATACTACTTGTAGAATATGTAAATATATGTCCTAATTTATAATCCCATGCTTTCCAAAAGTTATCCCAGTTTAGCAGATAATTAAAATGATCATAATGTACACTTGTAAATGAGACTGTATTGCGTAGCGGAAACATATATGTGTTATCACCCTCATAATAAAACATAAATGTTGCAATGCTATTTTCAAGATGATCTAAACTAACTGTTAGATTATAACCATGATTTAGTACATATGGAGCAATACCTTCTCTTACAAATAATGATATTGCTTTCTTTAGCGTTATATGACCATAAAATGTATCAACCTCTTGATATTGCCAATTTAAGAATTGTCTTTGTAGAATTATATCTGAAATCATAGATAATATCTTTATATGAAAGATACATCTAAGGTTTAAACCGACACACTATGGTTGAGCTGGTAGCTGAGGTAGTTTTTGTATCTTTAAACTATGTTCTACAGTTCTTTGACTTTTAATAAATTTAATAAGTTCAACGGTATTATCTTTTATTTTATGCTCATTAAAATAATTATGTAATGCTTCTTCTAACATTTTAAATGTCAAGGGAGAAGACTGTTTTTCTTCAACAATTTTAAGCTTACCACCAACAATTTGAATAATTGCATTTTCCATTTTAGACTTTTTTAATTCTTGAATAATTCGTTGTTCATAATCATTTCGTACAGTTCGTGCAGAAACTAATTGTTTTTGAAATGTTGTAGTTAAATTATCATAATGGACGTAATTTCTTACAAGATTCGTTAAATCTTCTTTATTTGTGAGTTGATTCATATCTAATTGTTTTGAATTCTATATATTCCATATGAACGCGCATATTACTTATATTTTTGCCGTAGACAGACGAATATGATAATAAATAAATATGCAAATTGTAACAATAGATAAAATTAATATTATAAATAATACACTTGTTATAATAATGTATGGAAAAATTTGTTCTAATACATGACTTAAGAGTGGGTCAATTAAATAAATCTGTAAATATTTACGGGTATCATCATTATTTAATGCAATTAATATTTTTTGAATAAGTTGTTGTGTAAAATCTTTTCTTTCATAACTCATATTATATATGCCTAAAGATTTTTTACTATATTTTCGCATATGAGTTTCTATCCTCCGGTATGGAATTCAAAATCAAATTCTTATATTATTGAATTCAAAGAAAAAGCATATTATAGTGAAATATATCAATATTCTGTGGAAGATACAGTATTCCCTGTGCAGCCAGATATTAGCTCTAAAGATTTTAAGGATATTATTGACGAGATTATAGATATAATTGTAAAAGAAGGTTCATCATGGTTTGCTTCACCAATACAAAAAGCAATAGTCTTAAAAAAGTTAAAACACACATTTATTAAAAAAGATGGGAGCTATCCCTACGGTCAGTATATTGTTAAATGGAATATAAAATCAATTGAAATATCTTCAGCTCAATTTATTTTATTATGGATTTTAGATTCAATTACACCATATATAGATACAACTACGTCAATTGAATATTCAAATGATCTTGAATCAAACGCAGTAGATATTATTGAAACAACCCCGATAGTGGAAATAATCGAACCAATACTGCCCTACAATAACAAAACGGAGGAATTCCAAATATCTTCCCGAGCGCATCTAAAAAAACGAATACGGAGGACTAGGCTAAAGATTGCAACATTGCAACTGGATCTTACATCTGCAAAATTACATGCAGAGGAACTTTCTAAGAAATACTTCCGACGCTACGGATCTTTAGACATGGAGGATTCTTGTTCTGAACTTTCTATTGATCCTGAAAGTGAAGATTCATAAATAGAAAAAATACACCAGTATTATTACAGAAGAACATGGCTGGTAGTAAGAATAATTTCGAATCTATGGCTGGCATTTTTGTTGTAGGCGCTGTTATTATAATTGCTTTTATGTACTTACAACCTACTATGTTTAAGAAGGATGAAGGTTTCAAGGGAACACTATCTGCTGCTTCTAATTATACCGCTGATCCTGGTCAACATGCAGTTGCAGGTGAGATTCGTGAAACTGAGGTACGCGCAAATCCCGATGTAGTTGGCCACACAGCGTCCGGCCCAGCCGACTTTGGCAATGCTGAGGCACCCGCTGGCTGCTACCCCCGTGAGCAGCTAAATCCTTCTGAACTCTTACCCAAGGATGCAAATAGTGTATGGGCTGAGCAAAATCCTATGGGTAATGGCAGCTTGAAAGGAAAGAATTTCTTATCAGCTGGTGCACTAATTGGTGTAAATACCGTTGGTCAGAGCTTACGAAATGCCAATTACCAGCTGCGCTCCGAGCCCCCGAATCCCCAGGTAGCTGTATCAGTATTCCTAAATTCAACGATTGAACCTGATGTAAATCGTCGCAATTTAGAAATTGCTTAAATATAATAAACTTACTATTTAAATAATCATAATATGATAGTAAAATAGTAATATGGTCTTTGATAGTATTAAGAAATTATTTAATTTAGGACAATATCCATTAGTATCGATTAAAAGTAATGTAGATGGTAAGGAATATTTAGTTAGAGATTTAGTGGATGCACAAGAAGCTGCAGATTTAATTGCAAAGGTCCGTATTAAATTAAGTAATCTAAAAATTCATTTACAAGCAAAATATCCATATAAACCTCAAGTAATTCAGTTAGTGAAGAATTTTGAAGCACATCCAAATCGCTTTTATGAATCAACCCCTGATGCTGAGCTAACAAGCTATAGCGTAAATAAAGGAGAAGCAGTTCATTTATGCTTACGACAACGAGAAGGTAGTGATGAATCACTTGTAGCTGAAGAAATTATGGTATTTGTTGCAATACATGAAATGGGTCATATGGTAACTGAGTCAATCGGGCATGGTCCAGATTTTTGGAATAACTTTGCATGGTTATTAAAAGAGGCAGAATCTATTGATATATATAAACATATCGATTTTAAAGCACATCCTGTTAAATATTGTGGAATGTCTATTACTGACCAACCATTCTATGATGCAAGTAAAGATGGACACGATTTATCTTTAGGAAATAATACAAATGGTTAGGATTAGATGGAGGACTCTACGACAGAGCAAAATACAGATTTTTTTAAAAATATTTTTGAGTCCAATCCTTTAAAATCATTAGAACCTCTAAGTATATCAGTAGAACATAATGATACACTTATAACATTAAATAATATATATCCATTTTATACGGTATATGATTTAAAATTAGCAATTTATAGTTCTGAAAAATTTAAATTGGATGCATCTGCAGTTCCAAACAATCAATTACTTTTTACAAAAGTTGGAAGTCAAATTATACCATTGGATTTTGCATGGAAAGCTCCATTACTTATAAATCCTTTACTTGGAAGAATACCAATTAATCCTAATTTTGTATCTGTTGATGGTGAAAAACGTATTGTAGATATTGATATTTATGATAATCTTTTATTAGAAACTAAATTAAAAACAGTAAAGCTCTATTTAGTATTATATGATGATATAATTAAAAATGAAAGTATAAAACTATCATTAAAAGAATATGCTGGGCGTATATACCCATACTTTCCATTTCGAATGTTAAAAGATAATCATACTAAAAGAATTGAACTTTTTGATAATAAAAGAAATCTTGTAAAAAAAGTTGAAGTTCTTTTACAAAAGGGTATTGCATTTAATTATCCAGTATTTGCATGGCTTAAATATTTACGTCTTAGTTGGCCAAAGAAAACATTTACAGAAAATTTAGAATCATTATTTTATGCTATAGATGTCAACGATCGTATACCTTATTTACGTCTATTACCTAGTTCTACAACTCCTATTTCAAAAATACATTTGCTAGATGTAGAAAATAATATTCCAAATATTTCAAATCCTGAATTATTAAAAAGCTGGTCAGATGAAGAAAATCCAATACCTGGTAAAGATTTTGTATATGGTAAAATTGCATTGCATAGTACAATTTTAAATGTTGATATATTATATCCTACACTACGTTTATGTTCAGATGGTTCATTTGATTTAACTCTGCAACCTCCACAAAGTATTAAAAAGATTAATCCATTAAAAGACTTAACAGATTTTGATGGTCAATTAATTGAAGGACTAAGTGCAATTAATAAAGGTAATATAAAACCTTTACTATCACGAGCAGATCTTATATATGGGCTGAATTTACCATTAAATTATCCATCTATAACAAAAAAGACGATACATAAACGATTTCCTTTATTTATGTCTTTTTTTCAGGAGATTGCACCATTGCCAAATGAAACACCAATATTAAATATTCGTTATAAATTAGTTGATAATTTTGTATCTGAAGATAATATTGCGACTTTTTTAACACAGCTAATATCAAAAAAAGCATCAATTCCTATTGAACAACTTTCACAACTGGTATCAAATGAGTTTGAATTAGATTATGATACAGCACTTCAAAAGGTATCAGATTGGTTTACTAAAAAAAATGAATTACAATCAATTATTGCTGGTGAAAAACAAGAATTTATGCCTATTAATAACACAGGGGTTGATATTGCAATATTTGAACAACATCCATTTTATTCTTTTCACCTTTATAATGTACCAAGTGTAAAGGTATTACATAGAGTCTTAACACTATTATCATTAATGTTTAGTGCAGATGAAAAAGATCTTCAATTAAAACAAATTGAGCAGCTTCAAGCAATTGAAGAAACTACTCAACATAGAGGTATAGATATTAAAGATGAAGAAGGTGTTGCTTCTAATGATGATGATGATGACGAACTACCTGATTATTTAAAAGACTTTCCAGATGAAGATACTGATACACAGGTAAAAATATCTGATTTAGTAGAAAAACCAGAAGCTCCACGTGAAGAGTTAAAAGAAGTTGTATTTACAAAAAAGGTTGAAGATGCTGAACAAGGAATTGCAAATTTTTTTATACGTAAGTTGAAACAATCAGATCCAGATTTATACGATTATGAAATTAAAGATAAATCACAAAGTAGCTATGTATCAAAATGTGCAGCAAATGAAATGAGACAACCAGCTGTACTAACACGTGAGCAATTTGAAAGAATGAAAGATGAATATAAAAGACTTCCGCAAGATATTGATATAAATTTTCATGTATATCCATTAGATCCTGATCCTACTGATCCTAGTAAAAATTTAGAAGATACAATAGATAAGAATACAGATCCAGATAAGACAGTAACAGTATTACGATATGGATCAAATCCTAAAATAAGAGGTAAAATTCATGAAAAAGATCATTACTATTTATGCAGTGAATATTTTTGTATGAGAGATGAGATTGTTATATTTAAACATGATTTTTATAATACAAGACTACGTCGTCCTATTGTAGAAGCAGATGGAAGTGAGAGCTGGGTAAAGGATGAAAAAACATGTCCATTTTGTAGAGGTGAGCTTGTAAGAGATAGAAAACATCCTGGACCAAATGAAACTGTATTACGCCGTGTAGAAAAACCTAAATCTACAAAGCGTCATTTATGGATAAATTTTCTAAAAAAATCTCCTCATCCCAATGGACTTCCACTACCATGTTGCTTTATTACACCTGACACAATAACATATAATGAAACACTTAGTGGATTTGAAAAAAAAGAGACACCTCAAGATAGAGAAGCAGTATATGAAGATGATGATACTGATGATGAAAATGAAGATACTCAAGATCCTGGATTAGCTCGTATAGATTATATAACAACAATAAATTCAATTGAAACAAAGTATATTGTTGGAGAAGAAAAAATGCCTTTAGAATTTGGAGATAAAACAGGTCCACAAATAGGATTGTTGCCAAAAGAATTAGACACTTTATTTGCACAAGATTCTTCAAAACTTGTATCAAGAATATCAAATCCACAAAAAATAACACCAAATGCGGTTGGGTTTTTAAGAGTAGGTGTAGATAATCGTATACGTTATAGAAATGATAGTTTTTTAGCAGCCTTAGCCCCTTATTATGGTAAAAGATCTGCTAAACAAATGAAGAAATTATTTAAAACTATTATAACACCACGTGTATTTGTCAATCTAAACTACGGAAATCTTGTAACAGAGTTTTATAATCCTGCAGATCCAGGATTAGAGCCTGAAGCATTGCGTAGTTGGGCAAATGGATATGGTGATAAAAAGGGCGAGCTGAGTATAAGATTTTCATCTAAAAATAAATTAGAAATTGATAGAATATATAAAAGCTATAATGCATTTATTAGATGGTTAGATTCTGATAAGTTAAAAGAATATAGACATTTTGCACATATTCTTGCACAAAGTAAATTAATATCAGGAGGTAATGCAGTTGGATTAACACTTATTGTTATTGATCTTGCAAAAGATGGAAATGTATCGCTAAGATGTCCCTCGTATGGATATAATTCAGAATTAATGGCAAATAATAATGTTGCATTTTTATTGCATACACATGAAGGTATATGGGAACCAATATTTCACATTGATACAATGAAAAAACCATATACTACAATAAAAGCAAATCGTTTTTTTCAAAGAATGTATATTGATATTTGGCCATCTAGCGTAAAGAAATTATGGAGTGATTTTACAAAACTATGTAGTGGACCTGGCAGAACTGTATATACAAGTAGATCTTATATTGATTCTAATTCTATGATACCATTAACAGAAGGATTGCGTGTGCTACGTAATATAGCGATTGAAAAACCTGGATTTCATATTGCTGGATTATTAAGAGATTCATATAATCATGTTGCTGCTTTAGTATTACAAGAAAAAAGAGGTGAAAAAGAAGCATTTGTAGCACTACCAGTTGTTGATGATGGCATATTAAGTATAGAATATGAATTATTTTTAAATTGGAACACTCTACCTTTAGAATCTATTGAAAATACTCTACGTATATACAATACATATATAGTAGGTAAATTTCCTTTATATAATGGTTATAAACCTAAATATATTGTAAATTCAGGTCGTCAAATAATTGCATGTCAGTTAGAAAATCAACTTTATATTCCAGTAGCACGTACTGATATTAAGCCAATTGACGGATATAGTGAAATATACATTGATGAACTTGAATGGGATATTGATTATGAAATACAATTTGGCGAAGATAGTGCAACGCAAGAAATTGAAGATAATCTACTAAGAGAAAAAAATTTAAATGAAATCTATGAATATTTACGTATAACATTTGCAGGATGGTTAGATACAAAAGGATTAAAAGCAAAAAAATTATTAATGTCAGATATTATTGAAAATAAGTTAACTTTAGAAGAAAAACGAAGAAGACTTATTGTTTTACTTGGACCGATTATAGCATCATTTTTTAGTACTTCAAATAATCCAAATCCGACTGCAACACTGCTAAGAAAAGATTGTAGATTACAAACTGAAGAATCATGTACAAATCAGTGTGTATGGAGTAGCAGTAGTTCTACATGTAAAATACATATAAGTGAAACACATAAAAATGTTAATCTTGCAAAGTTATTAATGCTTCGTCTATTTGATGAAATATTAAGATATTCTATAAAAAGAAAAGAGATTTTTAATAATAAAATATCTAGACTAGTATTTTTAGATGAACCTGTATATATTGGTGAAAAACGAGACCAATATGTTGTACCAGAAAATAGTTTAGGATGGTTTGAATTATTGCGTCATTCATGGACAATTAAAGGATTTGAAATACCTAAACATTTTGAAGAAATATCTGCAAGTGAGGCGCCAGTAAGAATAAAGGTAGAAGGACAACAACAACAACAACAACAACAACAGCCACAAGCACAAGAGCACCTACAAGATTTATCAATAGAATTAAAAGCATATTTAAATCCAGATGATCCAAAGGTTTCTAAATTAAAATACTATGAAATATCAAAAGGGGCATCATTAGAACCAATTGTGAATTACTTAGGTATGCAAGCTAAGCAATACGGTGCCACTTTTACAGCAAATCAGTTATTAAATACAATGTTAGCAAAAAAGGCGTCTGTTGCACAGGTTGATTTATTAACAGATACTCCACCAGCACCAATAATACAATACTATCCAAAAGGAAAAGAGACACGGCCATTTTATATTTTTGTTATAACTCATAGTGGTTCTGGGCTACTTGTAAAAGGAAGTAAGCCAGTTCCATTAAATTACGAGGATGTTCCAGACATATTTATTCCTCGCTAAAACTACATTCTGGAAGAGGGAGTACAATTGCTTTATTTATACCAAGTTCTAAAGCACGTGTTCTACAAGCTAACATTTCTACAACTTCTGTATCTAAATGATTTAGTCGTAGCTGTCTATAATTTTTAGATTCTGGATGAATAATAACAAGATACATATCACTTATATGTAGCCCATAATACTTTTCTAAGAAATACTTATATGTATTTAATTGTAAAGTATAGTGCCAATAATTAGAATCTGGTAAATGGCTTACAGGACCATATCCGTTTGCAAAATTATTAGATGTCTTTATTTCTTTTGATCTTTTCCAATCATAAATAACATATGAATTATCAGATTTTCTATAAAATACCATATCAATAGAACCAGCCAATTTAAATTCATCCATCCATACTTCCCATTCACTGCGATAAGGCACAAGATCTCCAGATACATCATTCCAAAAGTTCATAAAATATTTCCATTCTGTTGTACTATATGTTTCTGGACATATCTCTTCTGGACTACCATGGAGGAATTGCTCAATTGCTAAATGCATTGCAGTACCTGCCTTACTTGCATCATTTCCTTTAGAATTCCATTCATTTTTAATCTCAGTTGGTGTCATCCCATACCATACGCTTGAAGTCCATTTTTTAGATTTCATCATTTTTTCAATTGTAACATCTGGATCAAAATGAGGAAAGAACTCGTGTAGAAACTTTGTACAACTAATATATTTTTCAGATGAGCCATCCACATAATATGTGTGAGTTGGTTCATGAAATACAATATGGTCATCTCTTGGATGCTTATTTGTAATTGTAAGCTTTTGCCATGGCTGGGGCATTATATACTAACTATGTTGTAGTGCTTTAAACAATAAAAACAATAAAAACAATGAAACAATCAATTTTTTAACGACGGCTGTTGTTGCGAAATCCTTGTACCTTTTGTACTTCTTGTTCTTTAGGGTTAGCAACCGCAATGGCATTTGGTGCAGGGCTCACTGTTGCTTGTGCTCCAGCTGATTCTAACTTTTTTTCACATATCTGTGCAGCTAATTTATTTGCTTTGTATAATTCATATATACCAAACATTAAAAATAAAACACACACAGCCGGGAATAAAATATTATTCATATTATTCATGTTATTCTTTGCCATTCTATTATGTATTCTTTTTTTTTGGCATAATTTGTATTAAAAATAAGGTTAATAAAATAGTTCCAAGTAATCCAAATATTATTTTTCTTGTGCTCTTATTCATCTATTTAATACCCAGCAAGTTCCATATAAAGTTTTCCAAGCTTATTATCTCCCACAATAGATCCATCGGACTTATGCATTCCTCCAAGATCACTTACAGATCCATAAGTAAAGTATAAGAGATATTTATTTTGGCTACGTGCTGCCGAAAGAATCTTTCTTAATCGCTCATCACCCTCATACCTCTGAGAAACCGCAGCCTTCAACAGTTGATCTTTTAGAATTGCATATTGACTTGCGTTAAATACCGCTCCATATTGTTTAAAAGCTTTTGGTGAAATTGCTTCTTTAATATCATGCACTTCTTCTTTTATTAATTCAAAATCACGTCTTTCTGAAATAGACTTTGTTTCGCCTTGACTTTCTTCTAATCTTTTACGCGTATACCCTAAATGAATACTACCGTTGCGACTAAAGATCTTTTCAGCAAGATCGGGTTTATTTGATGCATGTTTATACATCATTGCAGCTAAATAATGATCTAGTGATGGATATGATATACCATCTTCATTAATAATAAATCTTGCAGACGGTGATAACCAGCGCGCTGCACCGGGATCTTTAATCTTTAGTTTATCTTCTAATGCAGCTCCAATGTAGAATTGATATACTTCATTTTTAGCGTATGTTTTACCGGGTTGAGCAGCTGGACCTGCATCAACCATAATTGTTCTTGCAATTGGGTCTGTAGGGCTATAAATAGCTTCAGTTTCATTCTGTATTTCTTCCTTTGCAAGTATAACCTTTGCAGGTTCCTCTGTTTGTGTTATTGCTAAATTATCTCCTAAAGCAGTAATTGTCTTAGCAATACTATCTTTCTTCTTTTTTACAGTTGCTTCTAAGCCTGGTTGAACTAGTGTATCTTCCACTGCCGCAACATAATCAGATTTCTTACGGAATATAAACCATCTGTTTAGAAATGAAAACTGTTTTACAATATCAGACATATTATATTTACCACGTGTCATATCAAATGATTTGCTAAATAGATTAGTTGAATGCTCTAACCCAATATCTTTACACTCTTGAGATGTTAATAATTCAAGACCGTACTCTTTCATACGCTCTACAAAGTATGGAAATGATACTAAATACTCTGTGTGTGTAGAACCAATACTAATAAAGTCAACACTAATTTTAAGACCAAGTGATTCTTCTGTATACGGAAGTTCACTATTCGAATATTCTTTACGAATAGACCATAATAATGATGTCTTTTCTGTACCTGTTTTTGATGAACCCTCTGTAGTTGTTTTTAAGAAATTAAAGACAGATTCACCATCAAAACAGCAGCCAAAGAAATATCCGCCAATTTTTAGACTACTGCTAATATTATATAATAGACCATTTAATGTTGATGTATTCTCAAAGAAGTAATGAAGTGCAAACATGCAAACCATTGCATCTGCACCACTAGATAACTCACCAGCAGCGATCTTATCAATGTATGGAGGAATTGGCCCAAGTGGTCTATGTTTTCCAAAGATGCTACGTAAAATATCACGCTCTTCATCAGTTGCTCCAGCTTGACCGTCAATATAGCGCTTCTTAGAATCACCTACAACAAAGACCATTGGTGCAAGTGTTTTGCCTTTATTGCGTCTGCCATATTCAATATAACGAGAGTAGCATCCATCTTCTGTATTTGTAATATTATCACCAGCAGTATCTACTCCAAGAACAAAAGCTACATCTGCTTGACTCCACCGACGAATATCAGAACCTTTTCCGCAGGCAATATCAATTAATTTCTTTCCACCGCCTTTTAAACATGCACTGTATAACACAACTTCCTTAATATAATGATTGTGAAATTCACGAAGACCTCGTACAAAACTTTCATCTTTTACTTGACCTTTGCGATTAAAATATGTTAGTGCCATTGTATCACGTTCTTCAATCTTTTCTAAGCTTCTAACCGCCTCTTTTTCATTTGGCTGACTATTACCACTCCGTATCATTGATTCAGTAATAGGGGCATGAATACTACTCCACACACTATTTGCAACCATTTCAGAATTTAATGTTCTTTCTAAAGTTCCCTTTTGTAGCCGCTCAGTCTTATCGTGACGAATACGTAGGGGGATCCATCTCCAACCACGTGGTTTTGATGGATCATATCGCATTTCTACAATTGATTTATCTTGAATGGGTTCGTTGTTATGTTCAGTAGATATATATTCTTCTTGTGTAGCATTATCTAGATTAATGGTACCATATGCAACAGATGCCATTGTATCATAATAATCACTTGGGTAAAATGGTACAGGTCTATAATCTTTATGCTCACCGGGAGCATCGTTCTTTCGTTCAAATAATATCATATCACGTGGATTATATGCTTTTGGTTTTGCACTTCCTACAAAGAGTCTCATTGTCTTATAACGAATTGCCTCATTTGTATCTGGTTTAATACCAACAGATACAAGGTCATTTGTTGGTGAATCTGGTATCTTTTCAAATCTCACAAGGAAATCAATGGTGTTATCCTCAGATGGTTTCCATTTAAATTGCTCATAAAATGTAGAAGCTGCTTTTAGTACACCCTTTTCCTTGTTATATCCTGGTAATGGTAGATCATTTGGTGTAAATATAAGACCATCTGTATAATAAATACGATGAGTATCTAATACATTTGCTGCTTTGTTGAAAATAGAAAGATCTCCAGCTTTTGCAAATAGAAACTTTTTCATAGCTACTTGAAGCTGAATTTGTGCAGTTAAATATGGTAATAGTTTCTTTGGACCATCACTATTAAAATTTTCAATCCATATTTTTAATTGATTATGGCGTGTATCTAAATTACTTTTATCTTCAGTATAAAATGGATATTGGCTAACATCTTTTTTATCTTTTGCATAATATATATCAAATGCAAGAAACTGTTGAATCGGTTCTTTTGATCGTGTACGTGTAACCCATTCACCATCCACAATAGAATTTTTACATTTTTCATTTTCTAAACCAGTTCTATATACATTCATACCCATATCAATTAAATAGAGTTCACCCTTTGCATCTGTAAAGGCTAAACAACGAAGACCATCCGCCTTATCTGTTACATTATATCCACTGCGAATATTTGGAACATTCTCAACTAATGCATTAAAGTTTCGCTCCTCTAAGGTAACAGATGAACAGCCAAGAAATCGTGGTAGACCATATGCCTGTAGTACTTTCTCTTTTTTAGATTTACGTAGTAAAATTGTAGACTTCTGAATACCACGTAGTACTTCACCTGTTCCCTTAATTGCCCGTTTCATTGCAGACTCAGCAGTATCATCCGATTTTCTTAAGAGCTCTACCTCAATTTCATAAATGTATGGATGAGATACTAAATTCTGATCACTAAACTTTCGTACCCATTTATAAGATCCTTTTGAATCCTTTAACGTGCTGCGTACAATAGATAGATCATAACGTAGTCCATCTTCTTCAAAGCTCCAACGACGAATCATACGAAATGCCTTTCGCTGATTTCCCCAGCTTGTAAATAAATCTGTTATACGAGGATCATCTCGTGAAAGTGATACTTCACGTCGTGTTTTCATACGAACACCGTAATCATCTAGATCTACTTCACCTTCCAAAGATGCTTTATCCTTAATCATTGCAACATATGGTTTTCCCGCAAGTGTATCATCGCGACAGTACTGCTGGATTACACCAAGTCCTTGAATTGTAAAACGTACATGTTCAGGTGTTGTTATTGTTAGACGATCTTCTTGAGAAAGTTCACGAAATCCCTTTGATCTTAAACGTTGTGCAACCGCAAAGAAAGTAGTTGCATCAACAGAACCACCTCCAAATGTGCATTCTAATTCACGGTCTGGATGAATTAACCATTCTTCTATTTGTTTTCTTATTTGAGTAGCTTCAGCAGAATACAGCTCCATTCTTAATATCTACTAGACTATGTTTTAATACACAATCAATTTTATACAAACTCACTATTAATATGGCGAATTGATTCGGCTTTTCCTAAATATATACTTAACTCCTCCTTTTTAGGCTTTGCAGTATTTAGAGTTAGTTGAAACTGAGATATTTTTTCTTTGAGTTCTTTTAGTGTTCCATCCGTTGTAGGCCATGTATAACTATATCCTGATGCCTCTAGATTAAAAAACCATGTCTTAAAAAAAGTACGAGCTTCTTCTAAATGATTTTTTGTATATATACTGCGACAACCATAAGAGGCTAAATATACCGGGTTCAATGCCGACCAAGTCCGTAGATCCTCGGGGTATACATACATTTTTTTATGAATTTCATCAATCTCAATATATTGGAAGCCTAATACATAACATAATGCCTTATTTAACTCAAATGTCTTTTGAGGAGGAGATACTGCAGCAGACTCTTGCTCTTGAAGCTGAGATAATACAAGATTCTTTGACCATGCACGACCCTTTAACTCTTTATCAAATCGTTCATTGATTTCTACAAGAAATGATCGGAGAATTGTCTTTCTATTTAAAAAGTTTCCAGCACGATACTCGGGATTTGTGTTCCACAAATACAGAGAAACGGGTCCAGGAGGATCAAGAGGAACAACCCCTACTCCGCCGGGACCTACCACTGGGGTATCCGTTGCGTCATTTGTATCACTGCATGTTTGAATGCATATACGTTTAACTGTAGTATCTTTAGTTGGATTATGTGCAATCCATGTTAATATTTGATCCATACTTTACTCTAATATATATAGGACCTACATGTTTAGACCGTTAATAACATCTTGGGCTTTCTTTTCTTCAATCTCTCGCGACTCAAAATTTTTTCTATTACTTTTACAGAAGTTCATAAATTTTTGCATTTCTAAAAATGTAGCCTGAAGAATTTTAGATATATCAAAAAAAATACCATTAGAATTTTCACTATATTGTGTATTTGATGTTTTAATAATACGAAAAATTTCTTCTTGTTCCGTTTTATTTAAAAGTTTTAAATCTTCTAAAAACTCTTTACGTATTTCATAGTCTTCAATTTCATTATAGTTCATTATTCTCTACGTTATCTATATCTTCTATTGATTCTTCTGATTCCGCATCTTCATCCAACTCATCTTCATCCAACTCATCTTCATCCAACTCATCATTAATAATATCTTTAGCAACTTTAGATCTAAAGATACCAACACTAAGAATAGAATCATCATTAACCTGAAATCGTGATTTCTTAATTTCAACATTCACATTATCACCAATACTTAAATTTTCAAACTCTTCATTGCCGATATGTAGATCACGGGGAATAATAACACGAATTGCATTTTTAATATGAAGATAAATTCCCATTTTATTTTTCCTTAAGACCTCTCCAGATAATATGATACCATCAGGAGGATTTATAACATTGGCTTGAAGCTGAATATAAAACATATAGTCTCCTACAAATCTTCCATTTGATGATTTTCCTAAAGAACGAGACAATAGTTTTAGTGAATCTGGTAACACAAATCCATGGCGAGAACATTTATTTTCTAGCTTCAGTTTTAGCTTTTCTAAAAGAACAACATTTAATGAAGTAATAACTTTAGATAGATCTTTAGGAGTTAATGCAACCTGTTCTTCAAAAAGCACTGAATGTTCCATTCTATATATATGTTTATTAGTTTCCTTAACCTAGATTTAATTTTATTATTTTTTTGCTTTTGCATTGTGCTTTGTTTTACTGCTTGATATTGGCCTATAAAACCATCTCTTATTTCCTACCTTACTAATATCCATCCATCGTAATATTATTTCTTTTAATGCACAATACCGTATTGCACTTTCTACTTGACGTGATTCAACGTCTTCAGCACCCTTTACTGTTTTCTTTTTATATAATACACTTGATGTTAAATCAAAGTCAGGAAATCCTTCAGCTACAAGTATTACCCCTATTTTATACAACATGGTTAAATGATGAGATACTTTTTGAATAATTTTACATTCTTCTCCATCACCAGGAGGAATGCCAACAGCTGCAACCTTTTCATTTGTTTTAAATGTTAAAAATCCTCCGTCTCGTGGAACAATAAATCCATATATTGGTCCTGATGTCTCTATATTTGCTTCTAGCTTAGCATATGGATCTTTAGAATCTTTATCTAAGACATTACTTAATGCATCAGGACATTGCTTATCACCACACCAATATTTCAATTTGTATGGACTCTGAAGGCTCATATAGCGAAAATATTTACCAGATGCTAAGATTTGTTCTTTAGCAACATCATATATAAGTTCATCTGGTATCTTACAGAGCTGAATTTGTTCTTGAAATGTTAAGCATGTATCCCATACATATTCTAATAAAACTATTCCCAGCACAGTTCTATAGGTTGTATTTTCTTTCATAATATAGTAATACCATTGAAACATTTCAAGACCTTGAATTGTATATTTTATTCTATCAGCATCACCAAAATATTTCTTTGATATAACAGTAGAAACATATGCAGGAACCTTGATTGACATACCTTTTTGCACAATTATTTTTTTTTGAATAGCTTTTGACCATTGAACAATTGTTTGCCAGAATTTTTGAATATCTGTTTCTACATGTACTTCTTCTACTTGTACGCTACGTTTAATTGGCATATAACTATCAACTTTTACAGGATATTCTGAAATACGTAGTGATAATGGAATACTTAAATCTTCAATAAGTAATGGTTGAAATAAATAGAAGCCATTTCTATATGTTAAATAACCTTCTTTTCCATTTACAAGTAAACGAAATGATTTATTATTCACAATATCATGTAGTATAGAAAACAATGCTTCATCAGGTATTGCAGACATAAATTCTCTTAAATCTTCAAGTCGTACCATCATTAAAGATTCATCTTTTAATTCTGACTGAAATATTGCTCGTATTGCCTTTTTAACTTCAGCTTCTCTCCAATGTGCGGTATAATCATCATATGTTAATGTATTTATATGACTTGTAGTTCCATTATAAGTTAGTGTATTAATCTTTGCATGTGTATCTGATTTATTATCTAAATTAATTTCAATAGGTATTGCACATGTATATATACATTCCATCCAATCACACATATTTGTATAATTTTTATCATTTATATCAGTTAGTATTCCTTCACTAGGATCTTGCTGCGCATTAATTTGAATACGATCTTTTAGCCTTTGTATAATATTTACATTCAAATTTAGGTTGCAATCTAGTGCATATTTTTTAATAACACGTGTTACCTTACCCATTTGCAAAGCCTTCATCATGGCAATACGATATAAATATAAATCTGCAGTTTCAATTGAAGTTTCTTCATATGTTAAAACACATAAATATACTGTACAATTACGTTTTGTTTCTGGTATATTTGGATGAATATGACTACATGTTCTTATTCCTCGCCCCAATACTTGTTCCATCATATTTAAGTGATACCAACTATCAAATACATATATCTCTCGTATATAACGTAAATCAATACCTTCGCTTGCAACTTCTGAACCAATAACAACCTTTAGCACGCTACCATCATAATTATTAGATCCTCGTTCTGCTATTATTGCAGCATTATTGTTTGGACTAATATCTTTGCTACCAGTTAATAATACATATTTTGCCGCTACAAATGGATGATCTAATCCCTTATGCATCTTTTCTCTAAAAGAACATTTTGCACACTGCCGTCCATCAGGTAATTGATTTCCATCTACAAGTAAACCACGTTCATCTCTATTCCATGGTGTATAACCATTTGCCTCTAATGCTAAGGCAAGTGGTAAAGCTCCAGATTTAATAAAACGACTATATATAAATACAGGACCTTCTGTATTACGTATACGCTTTATTATAAATGATGCTTTTGGTGAATAATCATGTAATTTTGGCGAATCTTTATCAATTGGATCTGCTAAAAGCCATTCTGGTTTTCCTAACTTAGATTTAAATCTTATAAAATTCTTTACTGAATATTCATAACTATCAAAACATGAATCAAATCCTTTATCACGAATACGTGTTTCAAAGTCAAAATCATTATCAAATGAAGGGTATACCCAGTTTCCCGCTTGTACAAGCGTATTAATACTATCAAGTCCTAATCCATAGGTGTCTACGTATGTTTTAACATATTTTGTATATTCACTATATGTAGAAGGTAATGATTCGTGCCTAGGAAAATGCACAGGTGTTAATGGTAGCTTTAGTAATCTTTCACGTTCAATATCACTTAAATTTATAGGATTACCAGCTGGATCATTTGCCATCCATGATCTTAACTCCTTTATTCCATATGGCATTAAACGTATTGGAAATGATACTGGTGTTTCGCCACGCATATAACTTACGTATGCTTGAAGTGCAGGTGCTAAATATTCTTCAATACTACCATCTATAAAGTTTCCTTTTGGGTCAAATATATCACGACTACTTAGTGTTGTTTGTTTATCATTTGTAAGTAATAGATTTAATAAGAATATTATTTCTAAATAAGAGTTATACATAGGTGTTGCAGTTAATAATATAAGTTTCATATGTTCAGTATCTTCTAGTAGTCGTAGCAATGTAGGTGTTAACTTCTTACCTTGTGCAGCTACTGTTAATTCTTCTTCCGTAGAATCTAATGCATCATCTTTTTTTTCACCAGGAATATCTCTTAAATTATGAGCTTCATCAATAATTAAACATCGTCCAGAAAATTCAGCTTGTAGAGCCTCTGTTATTCTTTTTGATGGAACTTTTGCCATAATATTTTTAATATGTGTATCTAACTGACCATATCCCATGACTTCATAACGTTCTCTTATACAAGCTTTTACCTTTCGTTCAATAACACGGATATCCTTTTCAAAGATACAAGCAGTTAATTCTAAATATAAATTACCAGTACATCCATTATGTTTATTTGGTAAATCAGGACTTGGTGATATAACTACATTAGCTATATCAAAAATAGTTCTTATAAAATTTGGTTGAATGTTTGGTGGTGCAACAATCATGACTTTATTCATAGGATAAATATATAAATATGCTTCTGCAGCAGATATTGCTGCACATGTTTTACCAACACCAACCCCATGATATAGTAATGCAGAATTATATGGTGTTTTTGCAGAAAGATATGTTGATACAAATCGTTGTACTGGACTTAATTGAAATTCTACACTTCCATTGCATGTTGCTAAATCATTAAGAGATTTCATTTTGTTTTCAGAAAATTCTTGTTTATGAAATAATTTAATTAAAAAATCTTTACTTTGTACTTCAGGATAAAGTCCGTATACTGTATCTAAATCAATATTATCTGGAAATAAACCACGATATTTTGATTCTTTTAAGAGGTTTGTTCTACCACTTATATCTGCTGTTGATATCCATTGACTAAATATTTCTTCATTACTAGATATTGAATCCATCTAGTAGAATATAAGAAAGTTAAGAATATTTAAAACATACGTAGCGGACAATAATTTCGTAATAGACTACTTGCCCGTAGCAAGACTTCTTTTTTTTCAATGTTATCAGGTCGTATTTTTGTCAAACATTCTTCTAAATTGCACCATTGTAAATCACCAATCTCTTGTGTCATGTGTGCATTCGTTTCATCATAAATTAGTTCTTTTGAAGAATTGTATTGTAATAAATAATATTTATGACAATAATGAATATGATTTGAACCAAAAAAAGTTTCGCTTATTGGTTCAAGATTTTTAATTAATACTACATCATTTTCTAAAACACCTGTTTCTTCATACAGTTCACGTAATGCACACTGTAGATCTGTTTCCCGTGGATCACGACGACCCTTTGGAAATCCCCATTCTGGAGAATCCCAAGACTTTCCTACAGAAGATATTATTGATTGAAGTGTTAATATTTTACCATTACCATCATCAATTCCTTGTCTAAGACTATCTAGCTTTAGCCGCGCATTTTCTTTATCATTCTTATAGTTTATACTTTGTTCTTTAGGTGTACCCCAGAGGTTATTCCATAGTTCATCAAAATCATCAGATAATAATTTTCTATGTTCTTCAACGGTCATTGCAGAAATATGATATTCAATATAACGAATATCGGATAGTTTATATTTTCCTCTCATAATTTCTATAAATCCTAAACTATCTCTTCGCTGTATTATAAGATATTGAATATCTTTACTTATTTTTTCAAATCCTGATAATGAGGTTGGTTCTTTTAAGAGTTCTTCAGATTGATTAAATCCATTAGGTAATTTAAATACAATGCAGCCATAACTTGTTACAGGAGAAATGCAATTTTTAATATAATGACCATAGAGTCCACAGTTACTACAGTATGTTGATTTTTTTTGAAATTTCATAAATCTCTATATTTCTATGTTTTCTATGTTTAGACCTAATCTGATAAAATATCACCAACGCTTCCAAATAAATTTAATGCATCTAAAAAGAGACCTAGTGAAGCATCAATATAATCAGGATTTCCCTTACACGCTTTTGCTTCAATTCTAAGATTTTCTACATCATAAGTTGTAAATAAAGCAAATAGTGCTACTGCAAATGTAGATAATACTTTTGATGCTGTACGTATATTTTTATCATTATAATATCCAGTCATTGCTAAACCAAGCAAAGTAAGGCGTGCAATAATTAGTCCAAATAATCCTGCCATTAAATAATTTGTCCAAGGTAGTAAATTTAATTTATCATAAAATCCTAATGCAACCATTGGTAAAAATATACCAAGAGATAGTATTAGTACTTCAAATAATAAACCCTGTTCTTGTAGCCGGTTTTCTAGTGGTTGTAAAGTTAATCCTATTAGCAAAGAAAATGTTATAAATAAAATATACTTTAGTATCCCATTTGGTACAAAGGCTAATGTAAATAGTATACCGAGTGTAGCTAATGAAACTAAAAAGTAAACTCCACTATTATTCATATCTAGCACATCTATTTGTGTTCCACCTGCTGCAATAAGAACTGCAGCTAGCCAATGAGCGAAAGTATACGCAAGATAGTGCGGACAAGCTTTTGACATTCTATACTATATATAAATTAAATAGTATGAAACTACCACCATCCGTATGGGGGCCTTATTTTTGGCTAACAATTCACACAATTGCATTAGCTTATCCAAAAGAACCAAGCTATACTGATAAAAAATCCGCAAAAGAATTTTTTGAATCCCTACAATTTCTCTTACCATGTCCAATATGCCGAGAACATTTAAAAGATCATCTACGGAAAAATCCCTTAGGGCCGTATTTAGATAGACGAGATGATTTATTTAAATGGACTGTAATGCTACATAATGAGGTAAATAAATCCTTAAATAAACCAGTACTTACAGAGCTAGAAGCAATCCTATATATCAAACGCATTGGTGCACGAAATATCTCACCGGTCATATCAACACATGATTTTCAGGAGATTGATATGCGTTCAATGATAAAGGGAGGATTCATTGGAGCTGGAATACTATTTGCTGCAGGTCTTGGTATATATTATTTCTCTAAATCAGAGGCATGAGAGATAATTTAGAAAATATTGCAACTGGTGTTCAAATACCAAAAGCTGCTACACGACCTCTTAAAAAAGATGTATTAAAAGTTGTTGTATCAGCACAGTTATCAGCTGAAGAAGTTGCAGCTTTAGAAGGAACATTGTGCACGGATAAAGATGCAACTAAAATATATAATACTGATGTTGATATTTATACCGTAAATGCGGATGGAAAGGAAGAATTATTGGCAAAGTTTCGTAAAAATGTTATTCCAAAAGATATAATACACACAGGATGGATGGCATTTTATGAAACTGCAGCAACAAGCCGGAATCGTGGTGCAGCTGCTGGGCCTATTCAATTAAAGAGCAAGTATTGGAAAAAACGTAAGCCTGTAGAAGTTAATAAATGGTCTACACGTTATATGCATGATGGAAAATTATCTAAAATGCGTGTAAATAATCTTGTATTTAGCAGTGTATTAGGATACTTTGAAGAAACACCATTTATGAAACTTCCATGTAGATTAACATCATATACTCAAAGATATTTTGAAAATTATAGAGCAGGTATACCATATATTGAATTTTTAAATACATGTTTTAAGGCTCTTACGCCCAAAGAATATAAAGCACAACATGAAAGAGCAAGTAAACAAAAATCATATCAAATTGAAGATACTGCATTTTCATCCGTCACAATAAACAGAAATTTTAGAACTGGTGTACACATGGATGATGGAGATTTCCGTCAAGGCTTTGGAAATCTATCAGCAATAGAACGTGGTCATTATAGTGGTGGTTATACAATCTTTCCCCGATACAAGATTGGATTTAATGTGCGTACTGGGGACTACTTAGCAATGAATGTACATGAATTTCATTGTAATACTGAAATGTGGGAAACAGCTGCACAAAAGAAATTTAATGAAGCCTTACCACAGATTCATTTTGAAGATCCCTCTACGGGCACACTTGGTGGGGATCAAAAATTTACACGTATATCATTTGTATGTTACCTTCGTGAGGGTTTAGCAGACTGCAAAACTAAAGAAACACAGAAATATTATAAAAAGATTAATTTTGATACAAAGAAAGGAGATCTACATAAGTATGCTAGAACATTAAAAAAGAAGAAAACAATATAGATGGATATCTTTCAAACTCTAAAAAATACTATGAAAATAGTATTATTTATAGGTGTCGTAAGTCTAATTGTATTTATTATATTGATTGTTGTTCAATATACAACAAAGGTCAAGATATTTTCATTTATTAATATTGATACAGTACCTGTACCAATTGTTACAAATCTTCAAAGTAAGGTATTGGCTAGTACAAGACCAATAACAAATGGCACTACTTTAGATTTTGGAGAAGGCTTAACTCTTAAAAAATCAGATTTTACATTGAGTTTTGATTGTTATTTAGATGGAACATATCGATCAACTACTATTCCACGAGTATTGTTATATAATTCCAATTCTTCTGCAGTTACACTAGACAATACTATAAATGAATACACTGGAAGTCTCACAAAGGTTCCACTACTAATGGATAGTACAGTAACAGATATACTTACTAAATTTACTTCAGCAAATTTTATTATTTACATTGATTCTGTTAAAAATGATCTACGTGTTGGTGTAATAACAAGTTCACCTAAACTTACAACTCCATTTTCAACTATAAGATTTTTAGAATTGCTACCACCTATTGAAAATATACCAATCCGTCAACCATTTCAAATAACAATGGTATTAGGAACAACATTTGTAGAAGTATATATGAATAAGGAACTTGTGTTAACATATCCTATTGGTTCAGCAGTGTTTTTAACAACAAAAGATGCAACAAATCATACAAACACTAATGGTAATGGTAATGAAATAACCACTGCAACAACAGGAATAAGAGTATTAGATCGTGCAACACTAGATACTACTTATAAATTTTATGGACCAACAACTCATATAGGTGAATCAATTAAATTAGGAAATATAGCATATTATAATAATATATTAACAGGTGATCAAATTAGAAATCTTACACCAACACTTGCACCAGCTAGTTTTTTTAAGAGTTGATAATAGATGATAGCGACTGAATATATAATATTTGGAACAATAATAATTGCAATATTATTGTTTTTTATACTTACACTAGTACCACTTCCATTTGGTGGAACCCATCCTGATGATAAAGGTCATTTTGATTTAAATGTTCGAAATATCCTTCCAACACTAAGTAAAGAAAATATTTTTCAAACAAATAATTCTGCATCATTCCAAGGATTTGTATATTTAACAAATATACAAAAGACCGCAACAGCTACACCATGCACTACTACGGATGAATCTGGATCAGATCCTAACTGCACTACAGGAAGATATGCATTCTGTAGATGTGATGAAACCAATTGCTCAACATGTATAACTAATGGTGCACATAATGGATATATCCCCTTATTTAATATTAATGAAGTATGTATTCTAGAAATATTGGGAGCACCAGACGCAAGCCGTCAAGGACGTGCATCGGCACAATTAGTAATAAAAACAGAATTAGCGGGTAATGCAAGTGGTAATGCTTATAATTCACCAGCAACAGCACCAGCAACAAATCCTAGAAATATTTATATTGAAACATTTGTATTGCCAACGATACCATTTCAAAAATGGACAATGATAACAATTTCACGCGACGGTCGTAGATATGATATTTACTATAATAATCGTCTTGTACTTTCTAAATATTCATCTGCAATGTTATACACTTCTGGTACGTTAACAAAAGATGTAGTTGCTGGACATACATCTTTGGATGGAACTTGTGGATTCTTTACAATGTATAAAACAATTCAATCTGCTGAATCTATTGCACGAACATACAATTCCTTTATATCAACTCGTGGAGATCCTATATTTGATATAAATCCCCCGACATTCACCCTAGGAACTTTACCAAACTTATCAATTCCATCTGCAGGAATTCCTTCATTATGTTCTTCTGGTGGATGCATTGATTCAATAACTCTTCCATCTGCCAACCCAATGTATGAATGGACCTGAACATATAGATAATCTTTAATTAGAAGAGAATGGAAAGAAATACACAACCAGCTTTAGGGTTTAAGCAATATGGTTTAAATTTCTTTATTTATGCAGTTATTATTATTGCTGTAGCACTTGTTATATTCTTTGTATATAAGTTTATTTATGAAGCACAAACAACATCAAATAAAGTATTACTTGCAGGAGAGGTTGCTGCTGCTGCTGATCAATCTGCTAAATACGATATAGCTATTCCAGCTATAACAGCAGGAGGTGAGTATACAATTAACTTTTGGATATACTTAACTAGCTATGGACAATATCGTGCAACTCAAAGAAAGCATCTTGTTGAAATTAACGGACCTGCATTCTCAACAATACTTATAGCTCTTGCGGCAACAACCCCTACACTATTAGTACGTGTACATACAGATGCAAGTGGTGCTGCTCTAACTGGTAGAGCTGGAATTGTATATGATTGTAGTGAGGCTGAATTAAGTTCACATATTAATGCAAATGGTCAATTAACTGCTAACACAAATCCAAATACTATAGGTAGTTGTAGAGCATCTGTAGTAAAAGATAATAACTTACTAACATCCCGCTTACATGATAATAGATTACTATCTAGAGATGTATCTAAGTTTTTCGAATCATATAATGTTGAAGAATCATTAATAAATGCAGATGCTGCATGTGATGTAAAAGATATAGCACTACAAAAATGGGTTAATATATGTGTTGTATTAAATGCAAATGTGTGTGAAACATATTTAGATGGAAAACTTGTTAAATCGTGCGTATATAAACATCATTATAAGGTAGATAATACAGGTACTACACTCAGATATCTACAAGGAGATCCACCTGGCTTTGATGGATATTTTGCTAAGCTACAAGTAAATAATGTTGCATTAACACCCGATGATATATATAAAACATATTTAGCTGGACCAACCGGTAAAAGTCCTACAAATGATCCATTAAGTTATATTAAATTCATGTTTGGCGCTTAATAATTATACTGTATTACAGAGTAGAACATGGATAGACCAAGTCAAGTAAATTTTCCGGGTGAAATAGGAGCTGGTCTTGGCGCTGTATTAGCATCTGCATTGGCTTTTTATATTGTAAGATCTGTTATTGGTATGGCAACAACTGTTAAAAATAGATATGTAGATGTGTTACCATACACATTAGCATCATCCAGTACACCATTACAAATTATAAGACAAGATGTTAATCGGTATGGTAGTAAAGCAATCCCATTATTACCATCTGAAAATGAACGTAGTGGTATTGAATTTTCTTATGGATTTTTTCTATGGGTAGATAAAAATACATTCAGTGGGGAAGCTGGTTTAAAAAATATTTTTTATAAAGGACTTGATACAAAACCTTGGCCATTATTGGCTCCCGGTGTATTTATGAAATCAGATACAAATACACTTGTAATAGCATTAAATAGTTATGTTGATGCATTTCATACCGTTGAGGTTGAGAATATGCCTATTGATAAATGGGTTCATATATTATTAAACTTTCAAAAAAATGCACTTGAAGTACATGTAAATGGTAGAATTGCAGATAAACTATTATTTACCGATACTGTACCATATTTAAATTATGAAAATTTAACATTTTTTAGTAATTATAATCTTACAATTACTCGACCTAATAGTGAAGCAATTATGTTTAAAGGATCAATATCTGGTAAAGTAAGTAATGTTATATATACCCGGTATGCATTAAGTTTTAATGAAATACAAAAACAATTATCAAAAGGTCCATCTAAAATTACAGTTTCCGATTCTGATAGTGCAAATATAACTCTTTCAGATAGCTGGTGGGCAAATCAAAAATAAACTGATTTAAAAGACTAGTGTTCTTTTTTAATACGTTAAACAGATGACTGGGGGAGGATTATTAACACTTGTTGCTTATGGACAACAAAATGTAATATTAAGTGGAAATCCTCAATTTACCTATTTTTATAAAGCATTCCGTCGTTATTCTCATTTTTCTATGGAAAGTGTAACAACAGTTCTTGAAGGATCATCAGAATTAAACTATGATAAGCCAATAAGCTTACGAGTTAAGATAGAACGTGTTGGAGATTTAGTATCAGATATGTATTTTAGTTTTCGTATACCAGATATATATAGTAAATTTATTACTCCAACTGGTGGATTTAATAGTCAAAATGAGTTTCAATGGACACGTTATTTAGGTGCCGCAATTATTAATAATGTAGCATTCTTTGTTGGTGGAACAAAGATACAAGAGTTTGATGGAACATACATTATGGCACGAGCGAGGCTAGATTATGATACTGATAAATTAAGAAAATGGGAAGCACTTGTTGGTCAGACAAATGAATTAACAGATCCTACCAATGGTCTTTATGCTGGGGGAAAGCTAAATCAGGGATATCCCCATGTATTAAATAATAGTGTAACAACTGTTGCACAATTAAATCGTCCTTCTATTTTTGGTCGTGATATACATGTTCCACTTCCATTTTGGTTCTGCGAGTCAACAAGTCAAGCATTACCTCTTGTTGGTTTACAATATCACGATTGTGAAATACAAATAACACTAAATTCTGTTCAACAACTTTATACTGTATTAGATGCCTCTGGTTTTCGTGTAGCACCAGGTTATGCTGTCTCTTCTACTACTGCAGCAGCAGCTACAAACATACCTGACTATGTATCTGTAGTTGATACGCCAGTACAATTAAAAAACTTTTTAGTCGATTGGGGCTACACACTTCCTAACTTTAATAATTGGCCTTTGAATGCACGTATACAATCAACATATATATATTTAACGGATGAAGATAGACGTGTATTTGCAAGTGCACCATTATCATATTTATATCATGAAGTACGAATGTTTCCATTTCTTGGTTTATATAATAGACAGGTGCTAGATGTTGAATGTCATAATCCAGTTACAAGATTATTATTTATAACTCGTAGATCAGATTCATTTTATAGAAATGATTTTGGAAATTTAACAAACTGGTATTCATACCCTAATCCACCATTTAATCCTACACCAGGGTCTACTCAATACTATCAGAATTCTTTTTCATCAGGTTTATTAATACCTCAAGGACAAATTGAAACTCTACGAGCAATAAGAGTTTTAGCAGATGGAAATGAAGTACAACAAGAAAAACCAGTTGATTTTTTTACAAAAGTTATGCCATATAGATATATGACTGGTGCAACAGAAAGCTTCATACCAGTATATACTTTCTCATTGCATTCTCCAAATGAGCAACCATGTGGAAGTATTAATTCATCACGTATTAGAAACTTTCAAATAGAGCTTGATGTTTATCCACTTCCACCAAATACAACGTATACATATAATTTAAATTTATATGTAGAAACAATTAATTTCTTTGAGGTAGTAGCGGGTATGGGTGGAAAGAAATATGCTATATAGTTCTTAGATGGATAGTATAACTGGATTTTTTAATGGAATAACAAATTGGTTCCAAAATACATTTATTAAAGCGACATATGATCCGGCGGCAGATCAATTAAAACAGATATATAATAATAATATACAAAGTAATCTTGTTAATCTACAAGGAACTGTTGCATCTATTGGAGGGGGTCTAGGATCTGCTATTATGTCAATACCAGGTGTATCCTCTGCAACTACTGGAGCATTAACTGCTCTACAAGTTGAATCACAGAATCTTCTTAATTCAGCAAAGTCAATGACACCTGGACAAATAGCACAGGCAAATGCTGATTTGAAAGCAAAAGCGGAGGCATTGGAAGCACGAGCAAAAGCAGAAGGTGTATCCCTTGAATCATTGCAACCAGAAGATACTAATTTCAATTTAGGCCGCTTTATGAATACAGTTCTTACAAATGCAATGTATACTCTTATTTTTTGTATTGTATTAGCACTTGCATTGCTAGGTTCTTCATTGGCTGCAAATGCTGCTTTTAGAGCCAAGAAGCCACAACCATATATTATATATTATATGATCTATGGATTTATAATATTTCCATTATCATTAGCTTTAGGTCTAGCATCAATGCTTAAAAAAGAACGTTTATTTTTTGCTTTATGGGCCCCATTACATAAAGGATGGACATCAAACCCATTAACAAATCTATTATTATTTCCCTTTGTGTATAATCCAGAAGATAGTATAAGTCCTTCACATTTTACAAATGTAATACCAATACAAAGACCACCTATACAACGAGTAATGGTCTAAACATATAAATATATATACATATAAATGGCTTTAGAAACATTTCCTTTTATTAGTGTTGTGACACCAACATATAATAGAAGACGTTTTATTAAATATCTTATTGAATGCTATAAATCTCAGAATTATCCTAAAGAAAAGATGGAATGGATTATTTATGATGATGGGGTTGATAAGGTAGAGGATTTATTTACATGTCTTCCAATTCCAAATATTAGATATATCTATGAGCCAGTAAAACAAAATATTGGGGCAAAAAGAAATAGACTAAATAAGGAGGCAAAAGGAGAAATTATTATTGCAATGGATGATGACGATTATTATCCACCAGAACGTATATCATATGTTGTAGGTATGTTTAAACGTTTTCCTAAAGTTGAGTTAGCAGGTGCTTCTGAAATCTATATGTATTATACTGATATCCAAACAATTTATAAACTAGGACCATATAATGCAAATCATGCAACAAATGGAACAATGGCTTGGAGAAAATCATATGGAACAAATCATAACTATGATGAAACTGTAACACATGCTGAAGAAAAATCATTTCTAGAATCATATAAACATCCTATGATTCAACTTGATGCATTCAAAACAATGCTTGTGTTAAGTCATAGTGAAAATACATTTGATAAAAAGAAAATGAGAGAAAATATTGATGCTAATCCATTTGTTAAAAAGACTGAAATGAAATTAAAAAATTTTATTAAATCAAAAGAGTTAAGAGATTTTTATGCGAATGCTTAAACGTAGATAAAAACTAACATAGAGTATGAATACATCTACAGCTCCAATACAAGTCTTAAATGACGTCTATGAAAATAGTATACATGATATAGATAATACCATATATACGGAATATAATGGACTAAAAGTTTCTTTGCGGCGGCATCAATCTGCAATTGTAGAAAAAATGAAGGCAACAGAAATAAAATTAATAAATGGATTACAAATAAATAATTCTAAACTTTATTCAAAATATGCAATACTAGGAGATTCTGTTGGTGTTGGAAAAACATTAATGGTTCTTGCACATATATTATCATTGCAAAACACTAATAATAATATACCATTTTCAGAGTTTAATTCATCAAGTAATCGATACATGTATAGTCTTGAAACAAAAGAAATAACTGATGTATCAAATGCAGGATGTTTAATTGTTGTTCCACATACATTATTTCGTCAATGGAGTGATGAAATAACTTCAAAGACTACATTAAAAGTTGCATTTCTAAAAACACGTAAGCATGTTCAAGCAGAAACATTTTTTAATACAATTAAAACAGCAGATGTAATACTAGTGAGTAATACATTATATAAGGATCTACATCGTCGTACAACTGAAGAGGCACATATACGCTGGAAAAGAGTGTATATGGATGAAGCAGATTCAATTGAACTTGTATCATGTTATTATTTAAGAACTCCACCAAATACTAATTTTATATGGTTTATAACAGCTAGCTTTATGAATTTATTATTTCCAAATCTCTATAGTATTTATATTGGTAATACAACATATGAGCGTTATAAGGAAAGACATAATGTATCTGAAGAGTTAAATCAGTTATTTATAAAAAATACACGATCAGCAAGCAATACAATACTATTTCAGTTAAATTTACGCTCTCCTAGATTTTTTTCTGAAATTATAAATGCAAATCATATTTTACGAGGTCATCTTGTTATTCGCTGTAGTAGTGAATTTATTGCACAATCAATACAACTGCCGCAATTGTATACAAAGATAATAATTTGTAAGCCATCTTTAACTCATAGCATTGTATATAATGTGCTACAAGCAAATATACAACAATTATTGAATGGTGGAGATATAAAGTCCGCATTAGATCAATTAGGTGTTAAATCTGAAAGCAATACATCACTCATTGAGGCTGTAACAGAAAATAAAACAAAAGAGCTTCAGCGATTAATAAAGACATATGAATTTAAACAAGGCCTTGAATATTCAACAGCGCAGATAAAAGAACAGTCATTAAAATTACTACAAGATAAGATTGATAATGTAAACCAGCAAATAGTTAATCTTAAAGAAAGAATTGAGAATTATAAAGATGATGTATGTCCAATATGTTATGATGATATTAATGATCCATTGTTAACGAATTGTTGTAATCGTATATTTTGTGCATCATGTATATTACAAAGTTTAATGCGAAATACTGCATGTCCTTTATGTAGAACAAATATACATCCATCACTATTAAAAAAAATATCAGATAATACAATGCTTGTAGAAAATACAGTAGAGGATATATATGCTCCAAAAAAGAAGATTGATACACTATTTGAAATAATAGGGGCAAACCCAGAAGGTAAGTTTTTAATTTTTAGCAGATATGATAATTCATTTTTAGAAGTAAAAGAGCGATGTACTAAAAATAATCTAATTGCTAAAGATTTGAAAGGTTCTAAAGATATGATTGCCTCAATGTTGCAACAATTCAAAGATGGAAAGGTAAATTGTTTATGTATGAATACAGTACAAATGGCTGCTGGGTTAAATATAACAGAAGCAACCCATGTATTTATTCTTCACGCAATGAGTCATGAAGAAGAAAAACAGATTTTAGGCCGTGCTTACCGTGTTGGGCGAACAAATGAATTACATTTTATAAAACTATATTATCCTACAGAAGTGGATGGTGGTAGTTCTTTATAAAGTTTTTCTAAAGATATTGCTTCATATCTTCTTAATTTATCTGGTTTTAATCCAGATTCTTGTATTTTATTATGTGCATACATTGGTGTTAATCTTATTGGAACTTTATAATCGGATGATATTTCACATAATAGTTTCCAAGCATTAAACATTGCAGATTGTTTTGTTAATACAGGAGTATATCTCATACTAGTATAATCTGGTATTTTTGTATTCTTTCCTAGTGGTAGCTCATCAACTAAACGTAAACTAATATTTTTTAACTTTAGTTGTAAACTCAATGGCAGTATACCCCAGCATTGGTAGAAAAATGCCCAAAAATCACCTTCATCGCTCAAATAGTATGCTTCAAATAATGAAACATATTTTTTCCAAGCCTCGTAGTTATTTCCAATAGATCCTTGAATACGTTCAGGAATATTTTCTAAGCTAATTAAACTTGCCAAGTTTCCCTCATTGTTTTCAATATCTAAATCAAGGAGAGGATCCCAAGTTTCCCACAAAGCCCACCATGCAACAGGTACAACACCTTCAGGTATTTCAATTTCTTCATTAACTCTTTCTAAACCCTGTATTTGTCGTTGTAATACACGTAAATCACCGCTATAGTTTTCTGGAGGATTTGTACCTAACCAATTATAGATTATTTCTTTTGTTGGAGGTAATACTTGAAATGTTAAACATAATTTAGAAATTTGTTGTAATACTCTAGAATCTAATGTATTACTAATTAATATTAATGGTCTACCAGATTTACATTCTTTACTTTTAAGATATGCTAGTAGTTCTGATAGACCACCCTTTTCACCATTACTTAGACCATCAATTTCATCCAATAATACGCCAATTCCCCCTTTTGTTCCTTGTTCCATCATTTGTAGAATTCCACCTTCTTTTAAGAGAGGTAATATAGTTTTACGAAAGGATGCACCACTACGTGTATGACTTGCATTAAATTCTATTGTTTTTAGACTACATTGGCGAAATATACGATGTGCAATTGTTGTTTTACCAACACCAGGTTCACCAAGTAATAATACTGCTGACTCATATCTATGTGTTATCCAATGTTTAATTTTTTCTTCAATTATTGGATGAAGACATACTGTCTTACTATTCATCTGTCTTGTATCCATACAAATGATTTAAGTATATTACGCTGTTGGTCTTGGAGGTTCCGCAGTTCCAAGAAGTTGAGCTCCATCCCAGAATCCGGCCCATGTTAGACCTCTGTACATACATTGCTGTTTTAGACATTCATTACGATTTTTAGTAAGACATGCTCCAGTATAAGTTACATTTAGTTTAGTAGGATTAGAAGTATTAGGATAATCTGTATCTTTTAGAAATAAGTTGAATTTATGTCCATCTGTAGGTGTTGCAGGACTAGTAGCACCAGATGCAGCAGTAAATGGAACATATATAGTTAATGGATTATTAGCACTAGTAGATACACCTACAGTATCAACACAGTATAAATTTACATTAGCGCCACTACCAACTTTATATAATGATAAAAAGTCAGGACACATATTAATACTTGGTGGCCATGGACCAGTTGAAGAAACTGCAGTAGATGTATAAGTTCCATCAGCATTGTAATATTGAATTCCAAAAAAGATAAATAGTATAAATAAGCCAATTGCAGCAATACCACCAGCTAAAAACATGCGCATGTAAGAAAATATAAAGAATACTCCAGGTATTGATATTAATGCTGCAAATATGTATAATATAAATGAAAGCTCCATCCTAATGTAATAAAACATAAAATTCTTAAATAAAGAATCTTATCTAATAATATTTAGATTAGTCTAAACTATTTATAGAGTACCAAACTGGGCTACAGGGGCAGGGGTGCCATTGCCTTCGAAGCCGAGCTCAATGTAGCCGGTTAGGAAGTCTGTATTGGGTGTTGTTCCAGCAGCCTGGCCTTCTACACCAAATGTAGATGTAGCAGCAGTCTGTCTGACAACAAGCTGAATCTTGCGGAATGTGCGACCGGATGATACAACAGTCTTACCTAAATCCTTGAGTATACCCCTACCCGCACCGTTGACGGAGGATAGATACTTAGAGCCGCCTGCTACACCAGCATAGGCACCCGCCGCCGCCCACTGCGCCGTGGAGAACTGGGCAACCGCACCGACAGTGGGGTTGTAGGCATAGATAAGACCGGTAAGATCACCGACTGGGATAAAGTGGCTGGGCGCATTCTGGCGGGTACGGGTCTGGAGGGAGGTCATATTATACCCTGTGTTTAGAAAATAATTATAAATCTTTTTAAACAAAATAGTTTATAGAATGAACTTTGCCGAACTATCAGATTTGCATACAAAAGATTTAAGGGATATTCCTCAACAAAACGGCCGTGTTACTTTTGTAAATAATTTCGGCGCCGGTGGATTAGAGAACGAACTACGCTCTCTTCCCGGTTATAGTCATCAAACAGAAGTTGATAAAAATTTTATAGATGATATGTTAAGAGGTAATTGGGAAAAGAATTCATTAAGTAGTACTTTCTTTTGTCCAGAAAATATTAAATTAATTCAAAATAAGATCCGAAGAGTAGTATATGATACTAGTAAAAATAAATATATGATTGATGATCAGTCTGTTGATGAATTAAAAATTATAATGAGAGCTATGTTTTATCAATATGCACGAAACTTAGATACAGCTGTAGCTGAACAGGTTGCCGATTTAAATACAAAAGTTGTAGATTGGTCTGTTCCTCATATATTGAGTGCAGTAGATCATTATTATTATTATATTAATGATATATCTCATATGCCTGTTCCAATGCAACAGCCTCAAAATATTAGCCGTGCTGGAACAAAAACAATGCCAATGAATCCATTTGTATAAAAAAATGAAAAAAATACTTAAACATGTACTACTTTATATAATTATGGGAAACCATCATAAAGTTGCTTAACTCAGTTGGTTAGAGTGTCGCTCTTATTAAGCGAATGTCGTGGGTTCGAATCCCTCAGTGACTACTTCTTTTGTGTATTTTTAATGCAGAAAAAAAGTATTCTTTATTTAGAATGGGCTGCAATACATCATTATTAGCTTCCTCCGGTAGTATTGTAGATTTATCTGGTGTTGTAGGTGTATCAGGATCTGTAGATTTATCTGGTAGTCTAGATTTATCTGCTAATAAACTGAAAACTTCTCACTTTACATATGCAATGAATGTAAAACAAAGACTAAGTTTACGTCGTCGCTCTGCTGCAAAAGAAGCAACTGTTTCTAAAGACAAGGAATCTAGTATGTCTCAAACAGTAGCTGATATTGCTGAAAAGGTATCTACTCAAACAGTAGCTGATATTGCTGAAAAAGTATCTACTGCAGTTGAGTATGTATCTAATGCAGTTGAGAAAGTATCTACTGCACCTTCAAAAGTATCTACTACAGTTGCAAAGGGATCTCTTGTAGCTGTTTAATTATTTCTTTGCTTTTGTCTTTACCTTTTCTACATTGCTAAGAAGTTTAAGTCTGTCAGATTTCATAGTTTCCCAAGCAGTCATAAACTCATCTAAATCATTTTTCCATAGGGCTGATGCAGTCGTCTTTTCTAAATTATTTAGCAACTCAGTTGCCTTCATAACCGCCTTCAATGCATCTTCAATAGCAGATGCCTTGACACGATCAATTCGTAGGCGTAACAAATACTCATAAGAATCAACATCATCGGGAGAAGCCATATTTGTTAATGCTGGTAGAGTATGTTTCTTCATTATATCTACAATTTCAGTATCACTCTTTCGTCGCAGATCAATTGTATCATTTAATACACCTGTTAGAAAGCGAGCTTTTGCATCTGCTTCAAGTGCATCATGCTGAAGAGAATCAATCTCTGCTTTACGGCGCTCTTCATATTTAATCAAACGTTCTAAGTAAAACTCCTCCATGATATCACCAACACAGCCATACTTCTTGATCTGCATTGTGTGAGTGAATGCTACCATATTAGAAGTACGCCATGTACTCGTCAGCTTAAATTTCTTTTCAAACTCTACAAGATTCTCCTTTGCATCATCATAGTAATCAGGATCAAGATATAGATCAAATCGAATATCTACGTGATTGTACAGATCCTCATAGTTCTTTAGCAATGGCTTTCCAGAATCTTTATCATTAATTGTACATAATTCTTCTAGAATCTCTTTATAATCATGAGTCCATGTTCCAATGGGGAGCTCAGATATAACAACCATCTTCTTTGCATCATCAAATGTGTAGACTCCCTTTGTTATCCATACACCATTATCTGAATGCTGAATGGGGCCCTTAAACCCTAGCCACCAAGGACGTAGTGCAATATTTTCTAGCGTGGATCGTGCTCCAGACAAACGATCTTTAATTAGACCAACAACTTCTGCAGGATCATGAGGAGGAATATCTGTACTAAACCCTGTTCCAATACCAATGCATCCATTAATAAGAAGCATTGGTAGCACAGGAATATATGTATCTGGCTCAACACAAAGACCATCATCATTAATGTATTTTAGAATTTTAGAGTCTTCTTTACGAAAGATCTTATCTACAATAGGCTCAAGATGAGTGTGAATATAACGAGGAGAAGCAGAGTCTTTACCACCAAGTAAACGAGAACCAAACTGTCCTACTGGTGCAAGAAGATTAATATTATTTGCTCCAACAAAGATTTGTGCAAGTGAAACAATTGCCGCATTTAATGATGCTTCGCCATGGTGATATGCTGCATGTTCTGAAACATAACCAGCAAGCTGAGCAACACGGACTTCTGCTTTTAGATTACGTTTTAGGCAGCCAAAGAGAATCTTTCGCTGACTTGGTTTGAATCCATCCATAATATGAGGTAATGAACGAATATTATCTGCATTACTAAAGTGAATGAGTTCATCATTAATAAAGCGAGTATAATCTACCTGACCATCTTTAACAGATAACATACGTTTACTATCGTACGTAGATAGCCATTGTTTGCGATCATCAGATCGTTTTTTGTTAAACGCAAGTGAGAAACTCTCATCTGTCTCTTTATCATACATGTACTTAACCTCATGTAGATTACGAAACCAATCTTGTGCCTCTTCAGGTGTAGAGGTACCCAATCCCTTATAATACTTTAGACTCCAGCTCTTGAATCCATCACCCTGCTTAGTCTTCCATGTATCAAACTCTTGCTCACTATAAAAGCTTAGCTTTAGCATCTTTTTTGTTGCTTTTAGGAGAGGAGTTGCAAGAGAGCAAATGAAACCAGATTTCATTAATGTAGGCCATTCAGCATGAAACAGATTCATAAGAAGACCTTTAATATGTGAGCCATCCAAATCTTGATCTGCCATAACCATAATACGTCCATAGCGTAGAGCTTTTGCATCGTTATATTTCTTGCCTTGCTCTAAACCAAGAATTTTCTTGATTGCTGTTAGTTCTTCATTCTTTGAAAACTTCTCTTGACTAATATCACGGACATTTAGTAGCTTACCTCGTAGAGGAAATACACCCCATGTTTCACGACCAACCACTTTTAGTCCAGAGATTGCGGATGTTGCAGCTGAATCTCCTTCTGTTAGGATCAAAGTACACTCACTAGATTTGTTTGTTCCTGCATATAATGCATCCACAAGCTTAGGCATGCCACGAAGAGTCTTTTTCTTTGTTCCATCAGTCTTTTTTGCTTCTTTTACAGCCTTTGCATCAAGAATTTGCTGAGCCTCATCAAGAAGACCAATCTTAATAAGACTTTCTACCATCTTTGCATTTGGCTTGTAGCTTGAACCAAACTTTGTTGCTGGTGTAGTTAGACACTCTTTTGTTTGAGAATCAAATGCAGGATTTACAATTGTTGAGTTAACAAAGAAGAGTACAGAATCTTTTAGCTGTGATGGTTTTATTTCAATCTTCTTCTTTTTTGCATGTTCACAAAAGTCGCCAATTAGGTTGCGAAATACAGCCTCTACATGCTTTCCACCTTTCTTTGTATTAATACCATTTACAAAACTAATCTGCTGCTCATCTGGTAATACACTCGAGTCATCAAAGAGATTGCGTGTAAGAATAACTGCAACCTCCCATCTGCTACTTGCTGCCTCATACGCAATCTGTTTTTCTTCGCATACAAAGAGGCGAACATATTTCTCAAATGTATTTGTTTTTAGCTCATTTCCATTAAAGGAGACTTTAATATCCTTGCCAACAAGAGCAGCAATTTCAAGAACACGTGTTTGAAAGACTTGCTTCATTCCAATAATAAGATCATTATTGCTATCAAAGGCATCTGCAAATCGTTTTACATCTGGTGAATATACAATTTTTACAAATCCTTTTGATATATCTTTAGTATTGCTTACTTTAATAGTTGGCTTTTCGCAGATTGACATATTATCTTTCCACACTTGGTTATACAGTTTTCCACTACTAGTACTACGTGTTTCTACTTCAAATCGCGTACTAAAGATATTTGCAAGCTTTGCACCATATCCATTCTTACCACCAACAATCTTTTCTTCGCCCTTATCGTAATTACCACTTGTAAGAAGATGACCAAAGATTAGCTCAGGAGTATAGACCTTGTATTCATTATGCATCTCAGTAGGAATACCACTACCGTCATTGCAGACTGAAATTGTATACACATCTTTTACTAGAGCACACTGTACTTCAATATGCTTTACATTACCAGAACGAACTAATGCATCACGTGCATTTACAAGAACTTCATCAAAGATTTTGTAAAGACCAGGATTAAAGCGAATCATTTTGTATGCCATCTTCTTTGATTCCTCAACATAGACCCATCGATAATCATCAATAGTCTCTACAGAGCCAATATATGTATCTGGCAACTCAAGAATATGTTCACGATGCGTATGCTTCTTATATACAGAAGAGGAGGCCATCTTATGTTCTAACTAAATGTAAGGGGGGGGCCTTAGGTTCAATTTTATAAAAAAAATGTTTTTATACACTAGATGAAAACAATCAGAGAGTATTTTACAGATGCTGAAGAATCTATAGGTTCTACTGCACTATACACCTATGTTGTACTTGCATTAGTATTTACCTTTTTATATAGCTACGGCGCTGCAAGATTATCATGGTGTTATAATATATCTATTGGAAATTCTACAGGTGTTGCCTTTGGATGGTCTGTAGTGAATTTCATATTTAGTAGTATTTATTATCCATTTTATGCGTTATTTTTGAATCGTGTGTGTAAAAAGAAATAATTAATGAATTATTTTTTTATGAGTACTAATAATTTATCATTATTCCAGCCTGGTGAATAACGTTGTGCATGTTCTGCAATAATAAATGTACTAAAAGAAAACTCAAGAATTATATCTCTTAAAATATCTTCATACTCTTGCGTATTTACATCCCGAGATATATCTTCAATAATAATCATTCCACCAGATTTTATGTACGGCAGCACAGTATGCAACAATATACGTTGATCATCAATATTATGACTAGAATCATCAAGTAGTATATCTAGCTGTCCGCCAACTTTAT